>PVMK01123370.1_pt1 | contig 72830 bp, 67 predicted proteins | sample 1853481 | NCBI WGS metagenome assembly PVMK01 (sample SAMN08533507, study PRJNA380276) | Marine sediment metagenome, whole genome shotgun sequencing project.
CGAGCACTTGTGCTACAACGCGCCCTTCATGTGTGGCTTTGTGGGCTAACATTGGCTCTCCTGCGACGTCTCCAATTGCAAATATATTGGGATCAGACGTTCTTCTTTGCCCGTCAATCTCTATAAAGCCTTTCTTATCAAATTTGACCTTTGTGTTTTCCAATCCCAGGTTTTCTGAGTTGGGTCTTCGTCCTACTGATACAAGTACTTTGTCAAATATCAGCTCGTCTTTCTCTATCTCGTCACCCTCAAATTTAACTTGTAAGCCCTTTTTAGTCTCTTTAATGTCTACAACTTTGGTGTTGAGCATAATCGACTCATAATTTTGCGCAGAGCTTTTTTGAAGCACCCTTACCAAGTCTCTATCGACCTCCTGCATAAGCCCTGAGGTCATTTCAACTACAGAAACTTTTGTTCCTAAAGCCGCGTATACTGTCCCAAGTTCAAGGCCAATGTAACCCCCTCCAACGACAAGCATAGTGTTGGGAATTACGGGCAAATCAAGGGCTGAGGTTGAATCCAGTAAATGAGGAGAATCATTTGGGAACGTGGGAATCTGAGCCGGACGGGAGCCAGTTGCAATTACTGCGTACTCAAATTTCAACTTTTCCGTAGTGCCGTCGGCCTTTTTTATTTCAAGAGTGCTTGAATCTAAGAAAGTTGCCCTGCCCTGTATGTAAGCAATTTTTCTCTGTCTGGATAATATACCTAGGCCGCCTACTAATTTTTGTACAACTTGATTCTTCCAATCTCGTAATTTATCTAAGTCAATTTTAGGCTTAGAGTACGTTATTCCCCAGTGTGCGGAATGTTTGGCTTCTGAAATAACTTTAGCGGTGTGAAGTAGCGCTTTAGAGGGAATGCAGCCTCTGTAGAGGCATACTCCGCCCGGATTATCCTCAGGATCTATCATGGTGACCTGAAGTCCTAGGTCAGCAGCTAAAAATGCAGCAGGGTAACCTCCCGGGCCGGCTCCGATGATTGCTACTTGTGTTGTGTTTTCAGCATTGCTCATAATTACCTCATCATGTAATAGTTAAGATGACCTAGCCTTCCAGCGGTAGTTTAAAAGGCTCTTCGAGCGCTTCTATTACCCAGCGTAAAAACCTTACGGCATCCGCTCCATCTATTAAGCGGTGATCGTAAGAAAGAGACAGTGGGAGCATGAGTCTGGGTTTGAAATCTCCGTCTATGTAGACAGGTTCAACAGCGGAGCGTGAAATACCAAGTATGGCAACTTCGGGGGCGTTTAGTACAGGGGAGAAATATGTACCGCCCAGTCCGCCTAAATTGCTTATTGTAAAAGTGCCTCCCTGAAGTTCGTCTACAGAGATTTTTTTATTCCTTGCTTTTTCAGACAATTTGGTGAGCTCAACAGACAATTTAGTGATATTCTTTTTATTTGCGTTTTTTATTACAGGCACAAGGAGACCCCTATCTGTATCTACGGCTACTCCAATGTTGTAATACTTTTTGTATAGGATCTCTCCATTTTCCATATCCACGCTCGCGTTGAATTGAGGAAAGACTTTAAGGGCAGAGGCAATTACCTTAAGGATAATAGAGGTCATTGTTAATTTGCCTCCCGCTTTAGCTACTTCCTGGCCAAATTCTTTTCTAAGCTTTTCTAGCTCGGTTATATCAGCTTTGTCATATTGCGTTACATGAGGTGCTGTCCATGCCTCGGTAAGACGCTCTGCTGTGAGCCTTCTAACCTTAGACATCGGGGTACGTTCTATCTCTCCCCATTTGTCCGTCTCTGAAGTACTGTCAAGCTCCTGTCTTTTTATTTTTGTAGGCTCAAGAGTTTGTTTCTCACTTATGGATTTGGGTGCTTTCTCAGGATTATGGTTTCTCAGGTCATTCTCTGATATTCTTCCTCCAGGACCTGAGCCTGATACCAGATTTATATCCACTCCAAGCTCTCTTGCTAATCTTCTTACTGATGGTGAAGCGGGTACTTTTTTGTTAGATACAAGTTCTGCATTGTCTGAGGCAATTTGCTGTCCCTTCCCTTCTTCTAAAGCTGGACCGGGTTCTTTTGTCTCTGAAATTAATTCGAGTTGTTTGTCTACTATTTTGCTATCTATGTTTTCATTCACTTTAGGTTCAGGATCAGCATTCATATCTTCTTCAACTTCTTTCTCCGCTAGTTTTTCAATTTCCTCATCTTCACTTTCGGCTATCTCAGTACTAGCCTTTTTGAGCTCCTGATCTGTAGCATTTCCTGCACCATCTTCAATAGTGACTAGAAGCTGGCCTATTTTGATTGTGTCACCCTCTTTTACATGGACTTCCTTGATAGTTCCAGCGGCGGGTGCCGGGATTTCAATTGCGGCTTTATCCGTCTCGATTTCCATAAGAGGCTGATCCTCTGCTACTATATCTCCAGCCGATACAAATACACCTATTACATCCCCTGTTTCGATATCTTCCCCGAGATCGGGCAGCTTGTATTCAATCGTCATTTAGTCCTACCTTATAAATTATTTCTTGATACTAGATTATATCTTTTATAAAGGCTTCTTGACATCAATTTCCGAGCCCCGAATTTTCACTATTATGAAATCATAGGATTGGCTTTGCTGGGGTTAATGTCTAGATCCAGTATAGCTTTTTCTACAATTTCCGGCTCAATTTTTTTCTCCCAGGTAAGTGAAGCTAGTACGGCAAGAATTATGTATCTCCAGTCAACTTCGAAAAAGTCTCTTAGCGCTTTTCGACTTGCGCTTCTTCCAAATCCATCCGTTCCTAATGAAACAAGAGGACGGGGGAGCCATTGGGAGATAGAATCAGGGAGAACCATTACATAATCTGAAGCTGCAACAAAAACTCCCGGAGCGTCTTTAACGCACTCAGTTATATATGGGACTCTTTTTATTTCAGAAGGATGAAGCATATTCCATCGTTCTTTTTCAAGCCCATCCCGATAGAGTTCTTTGTAACTCGTAACACTCCATACATCTGCCGCGACTCCGTATTTATCACCGAGCACTTCTTGAGCTTTTAATACTTCGTTTAAGATCGTACCGCTTCCGAAAAGCTGTGCATGAAGTTTGGCTTCTTTGTTTTGGGAATCTCTAAATTTATACATACCTTTTAATATCCCCTCTTTTACCCCTTGTGGCATTGGCGGCTGCTTGTAGGTTTCATTCATAACCGTAATGTAATAAAAGAGGTCTTCCTGCTCCACATACATACGGCGTATCCCCTCTTGTATAATCACTGCTATCTCATATGCGAAAGCCGGATCGTATGCTTTGAGGTTGGGTATAGGATAAGCAAGCAGATGGCTATGACCGTCTTGATGCTGAAGCCCTTCCCCTGCTAATGTCGTTCGCCCTGCTGTGCCTCCTACCATAAAACCTTTGCATCTCATATCTCCCGCTGCCCAAATGAGATCTCCGATCCTCTGGAATCCGAACATGGAATAGTAGATAAAAAACGGTATTGTGTTGATTCCGTGAGTGGCGTAAGCGGTCCCGGCAGCAATGAATGAGGACATGGATCCTGCCTCTGTGATGCCTTCTTCTAATATTTGACCGTCAATTGCTTCTTTATAGTAAAGAAGAGTTTCCGCATCTACCGGTTCATAGAGTTGCCCTACATGAGAGTATATTCCTACCTGTCTGAATAGAGCCTCCATTCCGAAAGTGCGGGCTTCATCGGGAACAATAGGCACTATGAGCTTTCCGATGTTTTTATCTTTCAATAGTTTGGCTAGCATTCTTACGATTGCCATAGTGGTGGCGACTTCTCTTTTGCCCGAGCCCTTATAGAACTCTTCAAATAGCTTCTCCGGGGGAGCTTTTATCGGATCACATATAACCTCGCGCTTGGGCAAGTAACCCCCTAGTTCATGTCTCCTCTCTTTTAAGTATTTAATCTCCTGGCTGTCATCAGGAGGTTTATAAAAAGGAGCTCTTGAAATATCTTCGTCTGAAATCGGTATATCAAAACGCTTTTTGAAAAGTTTCAATTCCTCTTCATTTAGTTTTTTCTGCTGATGGGTAATGTTTCTTCCTTCTCCTGCTTCTCCAAGGCCGTATCCTTTAATGGTTTTTGCAAGGATGACAGTTGGCGATCCGATATTTTCTACGGCAGCTTTATATGCAGGGTAGATTTTCTCCGGATCATGCCCTCCACGTCTTAGTTTCTGAAGTTCTGTGTCGGATAGGTTCTTTACCATATCTTGAAGTCTGGGGTCAGTTCCAAAAAAATGGTTTCTGATATATTCACCTGAAGCTACAGAGTATTTTTGATAATCACCGTCCAAGGCTTCAGTCATTCTTTTTACCAGGATGCCGTCCTTATCTTTTGAAAGGAGAGGATCCCAGTTGCTTCCCCATATGACTTTTATTACGTTCCAACCAGCGCCTCTGAAAATTGATTCAAGTTCCTGGATTATTTTTCCATTTCCTCTAACTGGTCCATCCAAGCGCTGGAGATTGCAGTTAACAACAAAAATAAGATTATCCAAATTCTCTCGGGAGGCTAAAGTTATAGCTCCCAAAGTTTCAGGTTCATCTGTCTCACCATCTCCTAAAAACGTCCATACTTTAGCGTCAGAGGGTTTTTTAAGTCCTCTATCCTCAAGATAGCGGTTAAAGCGCGCTTGATAGATGGCCATTATAGGACTTAGGCCCATTGATACCGTTGGAAACTGCCAAAAGTTGGGCATAAGCCAAGGATGTGGGTAAGATGTAAGCCCTCCTTCCTGCTGAAGGTCGCGTCTAAAGTTTTGGAGGCTTTCTATCGTAAGACGTCCTTCAAGGTATGCTCTGGCATAGATTCCGGGAGATGCATGTCCCTGAAAATAGACAATGTCGCCCTCGTGGCTCTCATTTCTGCCACGCAGAAAATGATTAAACGCTACTTCATAAAGCGCAGCGGCGGAGGCAAATGTTGAAATATGACCTCCAATCCCCTCTTCAAGGCGGTTGGCACGTACAACCATTGCCATTGCATTCCAGCGTATAAGGCTTCGAATGTTCCACTCAATCTGGGGATCACCCGGGTACGGCGGTTGTTTCTCGACTGGAATAGTATTGATATAAGGCGTGTTTGCAGTAAAACGAAGCCTCACTCCCCTTTTTTGGGCATGGATCTGGAGTTTTTTAATAAGTTTAGCAGCACGCTCCACTCCACCTACATCTAAGACGTAATCAAGCGAATCAAGCCATTCCTGGCTTTCTACTTCTTCCTCTTCAATTCTCTTTTGCTTATCCTTGGATTCTTTATTCATTTTATATGGAAATTGTACAGTATAGCTCAGTTTTAAGTCAACTTTCTTAACGTGCTATACCTCTTATTTTCTTTTGATATTGCTATGTACAAATGGATTCTTAAATATTATACAGAATTCTATAATTCTTGCACCGATAAAGATTAAAGGATTGACCACTGTAGTATTGAATATATAATATCCCCACTATGGAAAAATTCGACTTAACTTTTATTGGATCGGGGCCCGGGGGCTACGTTGGTGCGATAAGAGCCGCTCAGCTTGGAATGAATGTTGCCGTGATTGAAAGGGATAAACCGGGTGGTGTTTGTCTCAATTGGGGCTGTATTCCTTCGAAGTCAATCTTAAAGTGCGCAGAAGTGTATGAATATTTCAATCATTCAGAGGAGTTTGGTATACAACATAAAGGACTTTCTTATGACTTTTCTAAAGTTATTGATAAGAGTAGAAAGGCCTCTTCTACGCTGAATAAGGGGGTTGAATACCTCTTTAAGAAAAATAAAATAACGCTATTTAATGGTGTCGGTAAGTTAATAACTAATAATAAGGTCGGAGTTATTGGAGAGAAAGACCAGATAGAGATAGATACTGATAAAATTATGATTGCTACTGGATCAGTTCCGGTAACACTTCCGGGGCTTGAAGTAGACGGAAAACTTGTAATGACAAGTGATGAAGCTATTTTTCATAGAGAGGTGCCTGATTCAGTAGTAGTAGTTGGAGGAGGATATATAGGGGCTGAGTTCGCTTATGTTTATAATTCATTTGGAAGTAAAGTGACGATTGTTGAGATGATGGAGCATATATTACCGGGTGCTGATAAAGAAGTGGCGCGTGAACTGCAGAGGCTATTTAAGAAGAGTGGAATGACCATACTTACAGGAACAAAATTTAAAGATATCAAGAAGAAAAAGAAAACAGTTGATGTAATACTTGAAAATGTTTCAAATCAGTCAGAGACAAAAATTACCGCTTCTATGGTACTTGTTGCTGTAGGTAGGCGTCCTGTGTCGAATGATGCGCCCTCTTCTCTGAGCTTCTATAAGCAATCGGGAGATATCGGGCTTAGCGATTTAAGAATAGAACTGGACGAGAGGGGTTTTATTAAGACTGATGATGATTATATGACTACTTGCAGTAATGTTTATGCGATTGGGGATATTATAGGGCCACCGTTACTTGCTCATAAAGCCTCTGAGGAAGGAGTTGCCGCAGTCGAGAAGATGGCAGGACAAAAGAGTAAGGTGCATTATGATAATATACCGGGCTGTGTTTATTGTCAGCCTGAAGTTGCAACGATTGGATTGACTGAGGAACAGGTGCAAGATCATGGATATAATTACAATGTAGGGAAGTTCCCTTTCCGGGCTGCTGGAAAAGCAGTAGGAACAGGAGAAACCGACGGTTTTGTAAAAATAATATCTGATAAGGATACCGGTGAGATTCTGGGAACACATATTATAGGGCACGGGGCTACTGAATTGATTGCTGAGATAGGAGTTGCCAGGACCTTAGAGTCAACTCCTCTTGAGATAGCTATAACCTCTCATGCACACCCCACTTTGTCTGAAGCAGTTATGGAGGCTGCACTTGCAGCGATGGGAAGATCTAGAAATTCATGACATTAGAAATTTAACGGAATCTAAAAATATGGACACTCTTAAAGTATATAAAATTGGATTAGTGCCTTACAGAAGAGCCCTTGATCTCCAACTAAACTTACTTGAAAAAAGGAAGAATGGAGAGATTGGAGACAGTCTTTTATTGCTGGAACACCCCCCTACTTTTACAATAGGTAGAAAAGGAAATAAAAAACATTTACTCATGAATAAGCGATATTTGTCTGAGCGGGGTATTCACTTTGAGGAAATAAGCCGGGGCGGCGATATAACTTTTCACGGCCCTGGACAGTTGGTTGGTTATCCGATTATGGATCTTAATACGAAAGGACGGGATGTTCATAAATATCTAAGAGGGCTTGAAGAGTCCATTGTAATGGTGCTTGAAGATTTTGGTATCCCAGCTAATCGTATAGAAGGACTTACAGGTGTTTGGGTGAAAGGTCATAAAATCGCATCAATTGGTGTTGGGGTTAAAAGATGGGTCACTTATCATGGTTTTGCTCTCAATGTAAATACTGATCTATCGTATTTTGATATGATAGTTCCTTGTGGAATTCCGGATGTGAAAATGACGTCTATTGCAGGATGTCTTAGGGAAAAGGAAGGGATTCAAATAGAAGATGTGGAAGAGGCTGTAGTTAAGTCGTTTATAAAAATATTTGGTTTTGAGAATGCCAAAGTAATAACAGCTTTTGATTACGATCCTGAGAATTTGTTGGAATCAGATTTGCTATATAATCTTGAAGAAGAATTAGAAAAAGATTTAGACCTCCTTATCTAACAAAATAATAATCGATACAAATCCCTAGATTGGCAAGCTAAACTATATTCATGATAGTCTCTCCCTTTTCAGCACTTATTATCTCTATGGTTTTTCTACTCACGCCTCTAAGTGTTTTTTCTTCAGTCGATAAACTAATAGTACCTAAAGGGTTTGAAATACAAGAGTACGCTTCGGGGTTAGGTAGCCCGAGGTTTATGTCATTAAGTCCTGATCAAGTCCTTTTCGTTGCGATCATTGGGGAGGGGACGGTCGTAGCTCTTCCCGACATTAATAATGACGGGAAATCGGACCGGTCTATTAAATTTATAGAGGGTCTAAGAAGACCTAACGGTATTGCCTTTTATGATGGATATATATATGTCGGGGAAACAAACCAGATTGTTAGATTCAAATATAACGGATTTGACAAGGAACCCGGTAAAAAAGAAGTAATCGTTCCTGATCTCCCAACTAGAGGTCATTTTACAAGAACGGTTTCGTTTGGTCCTGACGGAAAGATGTATGTATCTATAGGTTCTACATGCAACGTTTGCGTTGAGAAAGATAAGAGACGAGCGACTGTTATGAGATTTAATCCTGACGGAAGTAGTGGGGAAATATATGCAACTGGTCTTAGAAATTCTGTAGGGCTAACATGGCATCCCGTAACTAATGAGCTCTGGGCTACTGATAACGGCAGAGACTGGCTGGGCGATAATCTGCCCCCTGATGAAGTAAATATAATAAAGGAGGCTAATGATTACGGCTGGCCTTACTGTTATGGTGACAAGATTCCCGACCCTGATTTCAATGATCCTGAAAAATGCAAAGATACCATTGCCCCAGTAGTGGAATTACAAGCTCATTCTGCTCCTCTGGGGCTGACTTTTTATGATGGGAACATGTTTCCCCCTCAGTACAAAGGTGATCTTTTTATCGCATATCATGGTTCCTGGAACCGCTCAATTCCAACCGGTTATAAAGTTGTTAGGGTTAAAATGAAAGACGGAAATCCACAGGATATAGAAGACTTTGCATATGGCTGGATGACTGCGACAAAAAAATTCGGAAGGCCAGTAGATGTATTAGTAGGAACAAATGGTGAATTATTTGTATCGGATGATTTAGGTGGGGTAATTTACAAAATCACATCAGATGAGAAAAAATAGCACCCCGCTTTAAAAAGCGGGGTGTGGATTTCTATTGCGAAATAAGTTTTGACTGCTGGACAAGGTTTCTGATATTTATCAAGAAATCTGCCATCTCCTGCCGAAATATCGGGTCACCATAATGTGGTGAGGATAATTGTGAGCGTTGATAGATTCTTTTGTACGATTCTTTAACTGTATTGAGTGCAGTAATATAATTGTTGAGCAATTCCTGACGTGTGATTTTGTCCCTACCCCGGTTGATTACGAAGGTTCTCTTTAAAGCGTCGCTTGACCCTGTGTCGTAAATTAGAGTGTCCAGAACCTTTATATTTCTCTCATAGTTGTCGAGTTGCGTCTGATATATCTGTGTAAATATAGTCAATAAATTAAGCGTAGCTTGAACTTGAGGCTCTGTTCCCAAAATTACTTCCTGCGGTGTCAGATGAGCAAAAAATGAGAGAAAATAAGGTTCCCATATATTAACTGTCTGAATTTCTTCCCTGCTATCTCTCAGTTCAGGTACTGTATCTACGATGCTCTCATTAATCCCCATGAACTGAGGTATAAATTGAACATTTTTAAATGAGGGCTTCTCATTGTGTTTGACGGCCAACTGAAGTACTTGTCCGAAATCATCAAGCGCTAAAGAAGTTTCATTAAAGGCTTCTGTAGTAGGCCTATACGGAGCGCAAAGTTCTTTGTCATCTCTTAGCTGAGTAAGCGGCGATCTTGTTGGGGTTTGTCCAAGTTCTATGATGACGTTCCTGATTTCAGCGCTTGACAGGCATGTGTCAAAACTGCCTGAAAACACTCTGTCGTATGAACTTGCAAAATCCGAAGTGCCGGTTCCAAAATCCTGTACCGATTGAAGATTCGCACAACTAGAGGTAAATCCAACAACTAAAACTATGATAAAAATAGACTGCCATCTATTGGTTCCCATCACACCCATACCTCCTTTGATATTATTGTAAATTGGGGAATTTACATTCTAGCATGTATGCATAGTTAGTACAATGGCGGTGTAACTATTAGTTTTTGGATTCAGGTTTCCATTTCATAGCAAATAGATGATATAAGATAAGAATAATTGTTATTCCTATTAAAATGAATTTAACGGCGGCTGCACTTGAGGCTAGAAATATTAATGCTCCACTTAAGCTCTCTGAGTTTGGGAGTTGTATTAGAAGAAGAGTATTTTCAATAACGTCCAAGACGCCAGCAATAATAGGGAGTGAAAAGAATATTAGCGCCCTGCTGTAATCTATGCCCTTTAATAAAGAGCCAAGCAGGTTTGCTAAAAAGCCTGTGTAGGCAATTATAAATAGATAGTCCACCCATATCATAATCAAATGCGAACGGATCCCATCCGCTCCGCATTTATCTAATATTTGATTGAAGGCAGATTTGGTAAATGCAAGTTCAAGCGATATCATATCCGGACATCCCGAAGGCCGCAGTTGAGCGTCAAGGATAAGCATTACAAAAGCAGTGAGTATAAAAAAGGTGCCAGAGAATATTAAGTACTGTCTTACAGCCAGTGCTTGAAACAAAAAACCTATAGTTCTTTTGTACATGAGACCTTTTCTTTGAGTTGGTTAGCCTATGAGTATGCAGGATAAATATAAACAATCAATAATTAGCCCATAGATTTTACAAACAATCTTGTTGCTTAAGAAAGTTGTGCTAGAATTCTTGTGATTACGTGGGCAACGGAGAGAGACTGAAGATGAGCAATTCTCGGATAGAACAATTAAAAACACTTATCAATAGAGACCCAAACAACCCTTTGGGAAGATACGGTCTTGCAAACGAGCTTTTTAAATCGGAATTATATGAAGATGCGATTGTTGAAATAAACGAGTATTTAAAATTAAAAGACGATGAAGGGGCTGTTTATCGCATGTTAGCTGAATGTTATGTGAGAACGGGAAAAATCGAGGAAGCAAAGCAGTCCTATCAGAAGGGAGTAGAGGCTGCAAATCGTCACGGACACCCAAGTATGGCTGAGGAGTTTGAAGAGGCTTTAGAATTTCTTGATGAATAACCATTATTTGGTTTTGATTATTTAAAGGAGGTATTAATATGGGAAATCTTGTAGAAGTCGCCAAGGTAGGTGAGTTGGAGCCTGGTGAGAGTAAGTTTGTCGGGGTCGATGATAAAGAAATTGCTTTATTTCACTGCGAAAGCGGATATTATGCAATTGATAATGAGTGTACGCATGTGGGCGGCCCTCTTTGTGAGGGGGATATCGATGGCGACACAGTAACATGCCCCTGGCACGGAGCGGAGTTTAATCTTAAATCGGGAGAGGTTCTGGCGCCTCCGGCTGAAGAAGGCGTAAATACATACAAAGTGCATGTTGACGGGGATTCGATAAAGATAGAGTTCTAATAATACAAAAGCTATAAATGAAGTCCTTCGAACAAATCACCCTCCGGTCTATTCCTTGAAAGATCTTCTGCACCTCTGAGTTCTTCTCTAATTTTTCCCTCCAGTATAAGATCCGAGAGAGCCACTGCCGCCCCATAAGAAATCATAAGCCCTCGTCCCGTGTGGGCGATAGATTCATAAATGTTGTCCAAACCGGGTACTTTTCCTAAATATCCTGAACGGTCGGGAGTTTCGGCATAGATGCCGGCCCAGCCTCTTATAAACTTCACCTTTTCAAATTTGCTGATTCTCTTCCAAAGAGGAACCCATATATGTTTTACAAAAAGACTCTTTTCGTCCATACCCCCAAAGCTAAATTCAAAATTATATCCATAAGGCTCATCCATATTTGAGTACCCGGCAAGTATGTTTCCGGACTCATTATGGAAGTAAATGTCGGAAGTGTCTATTATCATCCCGTAAGATGAGAGGTCAACGTCAGGACATTTCATGACAACCATCTGACGTCTTCTAGGTTTTACCATGGTGTCTTTAAATCCATACATTTCAGAAACTATCGGGCCCCAAGCTCCGGCGGTGTTAATCAACACGCCGCATCTAAACGAGATCTCTTTAAAGTGGTGCTCGACCTCACCTTCTACCAAGAAGCTTTGAACAATCCCATCCAAGTTTTTGTGCTCCGTATCCGAGGTCCTTAAATCATAGGCTGTTACTTGTGACGCCTGCCCATTTTTAATGACAATCCCCCGTACGTACAACCGGTCTAAGAATTTCACGCCCCTCAGGCGCGCTTCCCTTCGGTAATATTCCCTAAGTGAGTAATGATCTATTAAGCCGGCTTTTTTGGATATGGAGAGTCCGGAGACTCCCTCAAGATTATCGACAAAGGGAAGAAATCGAGAGATGTCGTCCGTGGAATGAAGCTCTACGGGAAGGCCGTATTTCTTGTATAGAGGATAGTTCTTATTTATCTCCTCCCAGGACCGTTTATCGTGCATCCAGTAGTAACCTAATTTACGAAACTGAATTTCCTCTGATATGGTTTCATAGAAGTCAATCGAGTATTTGCATAGTTCAATATTTGCTCTGTTTCTCCAGGTGGCTCTCACACCACCTGCGTTTTTAAGTGTGGAGGAATGCTCTCCTTCAAGGTCAAGATCAATTACCCCGATGCTCAGGTTTTGCCCTTTCTTCTCAAGCTCTTTTGAAAGCGCGTAAGCACTTGCCGAGCCCATAATTCCGGCGCCTATGAATAGAATATCGAAACTGTAATTACTCATATCAATATTCTAGCATAAGGGTCATACATTATTGCTTATATTTAGGCATTTTTTTCAACACAAACCCCCTTAGTTCTCGGCAAGAATAATGTTATATTTAAATATATGGAAAAAGGGAAATTAGACTGGCTTTTTCTCGATATGAACTCGTATTTTACGTCTGTCGAGCAGCAGCTGAGACCTGAATTGAGGGGTTCTCCTACTGTTGTAGTTCCTGTGATGGCAGACACTACATGTTGTATAGCCGCCAGTTATGAGGCTAAGAAGTACGGAATAAAAACAGGTACAAAGGTTGCAATAGCAAAGAAGCTTTGCGGTACTTTAAATATTATTGAATCCAGACCTACTTTATATATCAAATATCATAAAGATATTGTTTCGGCCGTAGGCAGTGTTTTGCCGATCGATAAAGTTCATTCGATTGATGAAATGTCTTGCAAGTTAACTGGGAGGCAGAGGGTTTATGATAACGCTGTATCTTTGGCTCATGAGGTTAAGAAAGCGATTAAAGAGCGTGTGGGCGAATATTTGCGCTGCTCGGTTGGTCTTGCGCCTAACCGCTTTATTGCAAAAGTTGCAAGTGGTATGAAAAAGCCCGATGGGTTTACTGTAATAACAAAGGACGATCTACCCCAAATTCTCTATCCCCTCTCACTCAGGGATCTGCCCGGTATAGGTAGAAATATGCACGTGCGTCTTAAAAAACATAATATTCATAATGTAGAGGATCTTTATTCTTTGTCAGGGGATAGGTTTCTGAATATCTGGCAAAATGTGGGGGGAAAGCGTCTGAGTTATCTACTGAACGGTGAGGATATACCTGAGAAGGATACCAAGAGGAGAACTGTGAGTCATTCACATGTTATGGCTCCTGAAATGAGGACAGAGGAGCGTACGCGGGCTGTGCTTATAAGGTTAATACATAAGGCTGCCTTTAGACTTAGAAGGCTAAAATACTTAGCTGGCAATATGAGTATTAAGGTTAAATATTTTAATAGCAAAAATAGCTGGAAAAGGTCCCTCAATATCGGAAAGCGCCACGATACGCAGAGTATGATTCGGGCCTTTTCAGAAATCTGGAAAGCAAGACCCCGAGGTCTTACTCCCCTTAGCGCCTCTGTAACTCTGTCTGAGTTGACCCCGATTAACGAGAGCACCTATTCCCTTTTCTCAGATCAATTAAAGCAGGATAAATTAGCGACTGCTCTTGATAAGATCAATGAACGGTACGGAATGAATAGTATTTATTTTGGATCGATGCACGACGCTTCAGAATCAGCCCCGCTTCGTATTGCCTTTACCTCTATTCCCGACGTGGTTGCCGAGGGTACAAAATCGGAGCGATCTACTATGTCTGAGTCAGAATAGAACGCTCCATTTAAATATACTCGCAGACTACTTAGTATTAATCTCTCTTTGCAAACTGGTCTAGTCTTTAGGAAATGACAGGAGATATTGGCTGGTGTCTTTAGAGACCACAAAAACTTTTGAAGTGACTTTATTAACGAATCTTATAGACTTGCCATCCGTGATAAGGTTCCAGTTCTGCGGCGTTTCCAGAACATCGGGCATTTTTTCTTTGATGAACTGAATTATATCTCGGAACCGGTTTACATGTATTCCGTTTTTTTGAAGAGATACGAGCCACCTTATAATAATAAAATCTTCCGTGGAGTAAAGTTTGGGGACCCCCCTTCCCTGCGATTTCTTTAGACTTGGCACTATGAGGTCCGTGTGCTCATAATAATAAAGATGATCAAAGTCTAGCTTTATTCCCTCAAGCGCTTCTATGAGATGGATTACGTCAATACTTTTAAGACCGTTCTCTACTTTCTTTATAGTAATCCCCTTGGGTTTGTTGTGTTCCTTATTTTCTTTTACCCGTGGGGTACCTGAAATGTAGCCAGACTCCATAGTTTCAAAATATCATAAACAATCTGTGAGTTCAACCATTCTTGACAGTAGGTAAAGCGCTATCTATTTTTCTAGTTACCCAATCAAGGAGATAAGATTATGACTAAAGGGCAGAAATTAAGAGACACTTTATCAGAACCCGGGATATTGGTGCTTCCGGGGGTACATGACTGTGTGAGCGTAAAACTGGCTCAAAAAATAGGTTTTGAAGTTGTATTTACTAGTGGTTTTGGTATATCGGCCACAATGCTTGGGAAGCCCGATCTTGGTTTTTTAACCGCAACTGAAATGCTGTGGAGTGTAAGTAGGATTGTGAAATCGGTAGACATCCCTGTTGTTGTGGATATAGATACCGGATACGGCAATCCACTAAATGTTATAAGCACTGTAGAGGAAGTAGTGAGTATTGGAGCTGGGGGGATCATTCTTGAAGATCAGGAGTGGCCTAAAAAGTGCGGGCATTTTGAGGGGAAGCGGGTTATAACAATGGGGGAGCATGTGGAGAAAATACGTGCTGCAGTAGAGGCGCGGGGAGATAGCGGTCTGGTGATAATAGGGCGCACTGATTCTAGGGCGTCCCACGGGATTGACGAAGCCATAAAAAGGGGTAGAGCTTATTTTGAAGCCGGAGCTGATATTGTATTTATCGAAGCGCCCGAGAGTGTGGAAGAGCTTAAAGAAATTGCAGGAGCCTTTAAGGATGCGCCTCTTTTTGCGAATATGGTTGAGGGAGGGAAAACGCCATTTATGACTACCGAAGAACTTGAGCATTTGGGTTATAAAATAGTTGTCTATCCTCTTGCAGGCCTGTTCTCGGCAACTAAAGCCATAGAATCCTGTTTCAATTATCTTAAAGATAACAGAACATCAAGGGGATTTGAAGAAATGCATACGTTTAAGGATTTTGAAGAGGTCATTAATACTGCTAAGTATCGAGATATGGAATCTAAATTTAAGAGTAGTTCCTGATATATGAATGCGTAAGTTTCTAGGGCTTTAAATTTAATAAAGAGCTCAGATCAAGAGGCTTACCGTTTAATATGATTTCTCCAAGTCTGTAACTTGCTTCTATCTTATAATTGCCGTTCTTGAGGACTAATATATTTTGATCCAGCATTTGCTTGATCTCCGATTGGGCTCTGGTCTTTCCCAGATTCTGAAGTTTCTTATCACTGGGTGGCGCTTCATTTTGGCTTTTTATCTCGTCAGTGATCTCTTCGATTTTATAATCTTTTAATAAATTTCCCAAAAGTGGTTTTGAGACTGATAGTTTTAACTCAGCTGATACTGCTGCCAGAAGTAACAAGGGATTTGCTGCGAGCTCGGGATCTCCTTTTAATGAGATCAGAGCATGACCCAGAATCTCGCCTTCCCCGGTTTTTATGCTCAGTTTTGTGAGCTCGATTTCAGGTGAGCCCTCTAATAATCGAGGTAGTACCTTCATTATTCGTGCCCAAAGCTCCTCTTTAGTTGTAGCGGATTCCTGAGTGTTTTGATCTTCGTTAAGTTCCTTCTGTATTTCCTCAATAGCGTCTTTATTTATATTTCTTAATTCAAGTTCATATATACCCGGGCCATAACTATTGCGGCCTACTACAAGTGTCTCAAACCCTAAACTATGTGTATGGTTGAGTAAGTTTCCATTTTGATTTGTAGAACCTGTAAATTGTAGATTTGAGAGTGTTACTTTATTAAGCTCTCCATTGTCCTTACCTTCCGAGCTAAACTCTTCTATCCTTACCTCTACATCACCCAGGTGGTTTGTATAATTAGAAGCCGGATAACTCAGATTAGAGCTCAGATTAATGTTATTTATGGAAAGTCGGAAAGTATCGTCCTCTATTTCTATTTTAGAAGAATTAATATCATATGAGACTTCTTTGAGGTCGGGAGTAAAATTTACTGCTCCACTGAGTCCTGACCACTTGAGTGTTTTTCCATCTTCAAGCTTTCTATCAATACTCGGTACAGAAATAATAGTAGTTCCATGTCCGCTTAGTGAGAGAGTTGTTTTAAAATCAATAGGGGGCAAGGAAGCAATTATTTTGGAGTACTCTTTTTCAGTATCACTTGTTATATCCACTTTAGTTTCAATAACTGCCATAACCGGTTTTAGATTGAGCTTTCCTTTAGAAAGAAGCCCAATGGGAACAGGACCGTGATAAATAGTATCTTTTTCTATAATTTCTATAGGGTTATCATCTCCTTCGTTGATCGAAAAGGTTATTTCTGCTGATGATTTTAACCAACCTCGTTTATAGCTTTTGTTAACAATTTCCAAGTTCTCAAATTTATATACAGTTTCTATTAGATTGTTGTATTCATGTTCAGCCTTCATGCCAAACCAGTACGGCAGTCCCAATACAGCTATCAATATAAGGAAGATAATAATTAAAATTGCCCGCATATTGCTCCTCTTGCTAAATTTAATAATAGCACAGTGTATGAGTTAGAAATAAGTACTCTTATTCCGATTTTATGGCTATTATTGATCCCTAGGTAGATAATAACTCAGGTCTTTAAGGAATTCACCTAAAATATCTTCAAGCGCAAGATTCCAGCCATTCATCAAATTTGGCGGCGTAGCAGAACCAATAGGCTGTTCAGACTCATAGGTTTTACCAAAAACTATATTTGGTTGATCGCCAAGATCTGAGGTTTTAAGTAAATAAAATTGGATCTTCATGACTGCTTTAGCAGCAGATTGGTTTCTATAGTCACCGTACAGTTCTACTACGTTGCCTTCAATAAAATATATAGGGAATGCCTGACTGATCGGGTTTAAAACGTCTTCAAATACTTGAGCTTGATCAAGCCATTGGGTAACTGCTTCCGTCAATATCACACTTGGCGGTCTGAAGAACTGGTTGTAAAAATCAGATAGATATTGTATCTCAGTTGTTCTGTAAACAAATTCCTTACCTTCGTTTCCAGGTGAAATGCTAAATCTTTTGACTTCAACAGTCGTTCCTTGAACCGGAGTCAAAGGATTACTTGGTTCTGATACTTCAAATAAGTAATATGTTCTTTCGGGATAACTCTTGTTTATTCCACCACACCCTATGATAAGTGCGATAAATAGAAGAAGTGAGGAGAAACATAGTTTGCTCTTTATTGTCATTAGTTTGGTTCCTCAACTTTTATGTCTTTTCCAAAATGGGGTGGCGGTTCTCCGAAGAGCACCCAAGCAGGGTATCTTTTTAAAGTTACCATAAACTCGCTCAAATCCTCTGAAATTCTCTGTACATTGTTGAGAGTAATTTCTATATTGTGCTCCCTGTTTTGTATAAGTCGACCAGTTCGCTTTAAAGTTCTTTTAAGTTCTTCTGTAGTTTCTGCAATATTTGTTAATGTTTGTATGATATCCTTACTATTAATTAATTTATCTGCATTAACTACAGTCTTATCAAGACTAACCAGTAGGTTTTGAAGATCTTTGCTAACTGCTGGTATATCTGCTTGTTGAACAGCTAAGTTTAAAGTCGTTAGAAGCTCCTCTACTTTATCAGAGATTTCCTTAAAGTGAATGCTTTCAATTGTCTCTGTAAGTTTCTCAATAGTTTTGGTTATTTGTGCAATAGTTCCCTGAGCAGATGGTATATATAAATATTCAGGTTTCCAATCAATATTGAGCGGGGGATGGCGTACAGGGTCAAGATAAACAGCATTTAGAAAAGCAATCCCTGTAATTCCCTGAGAAGCAAGCTGTAGTCTTAGTCCATTTTCTATCATCTTTTTTAAGCCTCGTTCCCGATCATCATCATCTATAAATAGCTTCTTTTTGCCTTTTGAACTCCCTACTTTGTTAGGATATATCTCCGCTCTGACTAAAACATATTGAAGGTCTGTTTTATAGTCTTGAAAAACAAAACCGATTTCACTTATATTTCCAACCTGTACTCCTTGAAACTTAAGGGCCGCACCTACATTGAGACCCTGAATTGATTGATCGAAATAGGTCTCAACAGTATATTGTTTCTCAAAGAACTTCCCTGCTCCGAATATTATAATTGCGACTGCCAGGATCAATGTCCCCGCTATCACAAATAAGCCGATTTTAAAGTAGTTAGGTTTCTGACTCATGATCAATAAAAAGATTTCTAAATTTTGTTAACCGCCGAGCTGCTCATCCGTTTGTCTCTTAAAGAACTTCTGCACAATTGGAATTTCTGAATTGTCTCTTAGGTATTCAGGCTCTCCTGTTGCAATTATTCCTTTAGTATCCTTGTCTAGCATAATAACTCTATCAGCTATATTGTAAATACTGTTTAGTTCATGAGTAACGATAACAAAAGTTACGCCAAGGCTTTTAGAGAGTTGTATTATTAGCTGATCAAGCTCTGCTGAGGTAATGGGATCAAGCCCCGCCGAGGGTTCGTCAAGAAATAATATATCGGGGTCAAGCGCCATTGCTCTTGCCAGAGCTGCGCGTTTGATCATCCCACCGCTAAGCTCTGAGGGCATTTTTTCTTCTGATCCCTTGAGCCCTACAAGGTTCAGTTTCATCCTCGCTATAAGATCAATTGATTCTTTGCTAAGGTCCGTATACTGCGCAATCGGGAGCATTACATTCTCTAAAACGGTCATCGATCCGAATAGAGCACCTGATTGATATGAGACACCTATATTTTTTAGTATCCCGATCCTTTCCTCTCCCTCTGCTTTTGCTATATCCTCTCCTTCTATTATTATGCTGCCTTTAGCAGGAGGATATAGCCCGATCATGTGTTTCAAGAGGGTGCTTTTCCCACATCCCGACCCACCTAGGATTACAAATTTCTCCCCTTTAAATACGTCAAAGTTTATATTATCGATTATAACGTTATCGCCGTATGCCGCTGTAAAGTTAATTACGTTAATTATCTTGTCTTCCATTTTATATGCCTAAAATGTAGTATATAACTCCAAATATGCCGTCTACAACTATCATAAGCACTATTCCTACAACTACTGCTTTTGTAGCCGCGTCTCCTACAGCTGAAGGACCTTTTGATGCTCTCATTCCTGCGAGGCACCCAACGCCTGCGATAATAACAGCAAAAAAGAGTGTTTTGAATAGGCCTGACAAAAGCATTCCATAAGTAGCTGCTGTGGTGAGCTGGTTAAGATAAGTAGTAAAGGTGAAACCAAGTGAAAACATTACAACCAGTCCCCCAATCAGTCCGAACAGGTTGCCGAAAACCGTTAATATAGGGAGCATAATTAAAGACGCTATCACCTTGGGAACAACCAGAAAGGGTACCGGATCAAGTCCCATAGTATCCAGCGCATCAAGCTCTTCGTTTACCTTCATTGTACCAAGCTCAGCCGCGAATGCGGACCCGCTCCTGCCGTTCACCACAAACGCGGTCATTAGAGGGCCTAACTCTTTGAAATACGCTATAACGAGCAGATCAGCAACAAATATCTGAGCCCCGTAGGCTTTCATTGGGACTGCGGACTGAAATGCGATTACAAGGCCTACCAGGAAATTGACAAGGGCTATTATAAATAGGGCGTTTGCTCCGAATTTCTCTGAAGTAATTAATACCTCACGCCATCTGATTTTGCTTGGATTTAATATTGCTTTAACAAGAGCGACTGTAACTCGTCCGGTAAATATAATATATATCTTAATTTCTTCCCAGACTTGATATGAGAATTTGCCGGCAGCTTCAATTTTATTATCAGAGTACAAATAATCATTTTTCTCGGACGGTTTAAAATCCGCAGGGTCAAAAAGATTATATAATTTGTTTATTTCCTCAGAAAGCCCTTCTACTTTGTAGGTGCCGCCGGATTTTTCTTGGCGCAGCTGGAGATTAACTAATAAGGCAATTCCTGATGCGTCGCAGTAATCAATTTCAGCTCCGTCTACTATCAAATCCTTTGGTTTGGTATTCTTTACGGCTAGAAGTGAATCATTCCATATTTTGCCGGTTGTATAGGCGTCTAGCATGCCTTTAATCTTTAGTCTGAGTGTATTATTATCCTCTGTAAGTGCTTGGAGTGAGGGAGGTGAGGAAGTTTTATCGGTTTTATTCATTATAAGTATTCTAAGTTACTTAATTCTATGAGAAATGTTTACCCTCTGTCTGGATTTAATTGTGAGGTTAACATAGAATATTAAAAAGAGTCAATTATGAAGAGACATATACCTATCGTCAGAAATCTGGACGCGCTTTACTATCTCGAGATATTTATTGTGTGCTCGGTGGCTTCCATACTCGTAATCCGCCTATTTCTGCACCTTACCGGGTATCCGCAAATAGGGAACAGCACTCTACATATAGCACACATGCTATGGGGCGGTCTGCTTATGCTGATTGCTATTATTATGCTCTTTTCCTTTATAGGAAAGCGTGTGGAGCTATGGGCCGCCGTTCTAGGAGGAATCGGATTTGGGACATTTATAGATGAGGTAGGAAAGTTTGTAACGAGTGATAACGATTACTTCTTTCAACCATCAATTTCAATAATGTACATCGTTTTTATCCTGATTATCCTCTCTATACATATGATCAGGTCCGGGTGGACATTTACCAGAAAAGAGTATCTTGTAAACGCTCTAAAGGGACTTGAGGAAGTAGCGCTTCAGGATCTTGATCAGGAAGAGAAAGACAGGGTCATAAAATACTTGGAAAAGAGCGATCCTGAAAATCCTCTTACAAAATCAGTTAGAGATTTGCTATCCGGCTCAAAATTGGTGCCGCCCTCCGAGCCTGGGTTCTATACAAAGCTCAAAACAAGTTTTCGGAATTTCTATCAGAAGGTTGTAAGCTACAAGTACTTTCGTGCCGCCCTGGTGATATTTTTTGTTGGACAACTGTTGTTTATTTTAACTTATATATTTGTATATACATTTTTTATAGGACTGGGCTGGGATAGTATTTTAAATATTGAGATCTTGGACCGTGTGTCTCAAAAGACACTTAATCTGACTTTTATAGATAAGGCTCAGATTTTCTCATCCTTATTATCAGGCGTTTTTGTGTTACTAGGAGTTTACTACATAAGAACCTCCAGGCTGATCTCATATCAGATGTTCGAGCGCTCGGTACTGGTATCAATCCTTCTTACATATGTTTTTATTTTCTATAAAGAACAGTTCGCGGCTTTGGTGGGTCTATTGATAAATATACTTATTTTGATAGCGCTTAGATTAATGATAAAAGGCGAGCAGATAAAAGCCTGAACTATCCCAGAGAGACGCCCTTTAGGCTGTAGTAAACTAATATGAAGTAATAGGAAACCGGGAATACAAATATCAGGCTGTCAAACCTGTCGAGTACTCCTCCATGTCCTGGTACGATATCGCCGGAATCTTTGATTCCTGCCCCTCTTTTAATCGAGGATTCAACGAGGTCTCCTAAAACTGCGGCGATCCCTACTAGTAATGCGAAAGAAATTGTCCAGTCTGAGCTCAATGGGTTTCCGAAAAGAAAGTTTACGACAAGCCCGGCAATTATACAGACAACTATTCCTCCAACGGTACCTTCGATGGTTTTCCCCGGGCTGATTTTTGGGGCAAGTTTATGTTTTCCAATCAATTTACCTGTGTAATAAGCGCCGGTGTCGTTTAGAAATGTGCATGCAACTGCAAAAACTACAAGAAAAAATCCTAAATCCCCAAGTCCCTGATTATACTCGGAGTACGCCCGTATATTTTCATTCTGATCGATGTTTCTTAAAAGGATAGCATGACTTAGGAGCCAACCCAGATATATGACACCAAAAAGAGTCGCCCCTATATTTGTAACAGTTTGGCTGAAATCCCCTTTCCTAAGGTCTAGAATAAGTATTAATAATACTAGTACCGTGAAGCAAAATGTGAAATAGTAATATCCAAGGTAGGCCGAGACTCCCATTAAGAGTGACGATATTATGCCGAGAATATTTTCATTCGGAAGGTTCTTTGATTCGAGCAGATTTTGGTATTCAATTTGGCCTACTAGGATTAAAGCGAGAAAAAAAAGCAGATATATCAACCCTCCTATGAGGAATATCACGTATAGTATCGGGATTGCTACTGCGGCGGTTAGAAGTCTTTGAATCGAGTTGCTCATAGTATTATTATAGATATAATTTCCCTGAACTGTTTAATATTGCAAATGATTTCTAAGGGTAGAAAGTTATATGAACACATCTCAAATTGAGCTTATCCATAATCCTGACAATCAGCCAATGAGCGTTGCCGTATTTTTATCGGGATCCGGTACAAATTTTATCGCCATTTATGAAGAACAAAAACGGCTTGAAAAGGCTGGAGAGAAAAACTACGGCAGGATCGATGTCGTCTTCACAAATGTTCCTAACTGTAATGGGTCTCAAATAGCAGAAGAATACGGTATCCCTGTAGTGGATCTTAGCTCAAAGAAATATTTTGATCTTTTAAATAAAGATCCGAATGACGAGGAGACAAGGGACTACTATGACGGTGCTGTAATAACTGCTGTAGAGGCAATTTGCTCTCCCGATATTATAGTGCTTGCGGGTTATAGAAGGAGACTAGGGAGTTTATTTCTAAACAGATACAAAAATAGAGTTATTAATCTATACCCGGGGGATATTACTAAAGATTATCTTGTTAAAGGGGTGGATGCTTCAGTTCAAGCAATTAGAGCGGGTGAGGAAGTTACTAAGTGTACAGTTTTTTTACAGAAGGAAAATGAACGCTTTGGCCCCGCTCTTTTACAATCCAAACCTATTTCACTTAAAGGTTATTCTCAAAATGATAAAGACTTAATGAATGAAAAAATCAGAGAAGAGGGAGAATGGAAGATATTCCCCTATACAGTCCATAATTTAATTGCCAAAGGCACTTTGGGAGTAGATAAAGAAGATAATGTTTATATGGATGGGGTCAAGCTAGACAAGTCAGGATTGCAGTTCGGTAAATAAGAAATGTTTATTTCCCCTTAACTTTGGCCCAGGTATCCCTGAGTGTGACAGTTCTATTAAATACTTGCTCTCCGTTTTTTGACGAGGCCGGATCAACTATAAAATATCCCAATCTTTCAAACTGATAATTAACTCCGGGTGTGGCATCAGCCAGACTTGGCTCTAGATAACAGTCTTTTAGCACCGTTAGCGATTCGGGGTTTAAAAATTCCGTAAAATCTCTCCCTTCTTTATCACCTTCCGGCTCGGGAACTGTAAATAATCTGTCGTATAATCTTACTTCTCTTTGAATTGCATGTTTAGCAGAAACCCAGTGTATCGTTGCTTTAACTTTCCTTCCGTCGGGTGCGTTACCCCCTTTGGTCTCGGGGTCGTAGGTGCAGTGAAGTTCAGTGATATCGCCGTTTTCGTTCTTTATTACATCTGTACAAGTTATAAAATACGCATATCTCAATCTGACCTCCCTTCCCGGCGAAAGGCGATAGAATTTTTTTGGAGGGTCCTCCATAAAATCGTCCCGCTCGATGTAAAGCTCTTTTGAAAACGGGACTTTCCTCTTGCCTGCAGTTTCATCTTCAGGGTTATTTACTGCGTCCAATTCCTCAGACGAATCAGCAGGATAATTTGTGATAACGACTTTTAGTGGGTTTAAAACTCCCATTACACGTTGAGCCGATTTGTTTAAATCCTCTCTTAAACTATGCTCAAGAAGCGCTACATCGATTACGCTGTCTTGTTTTGTAACACCAATTTTTTCACAAAAGTTTCTAATTGCATGAGATGTGTATCCCCTTCTTCTTAGCCCGGATATAGTGGGCATCCTTGGGTCATCCCAGCCTGAGACGTGGTTGTCCTGGACAAGCTGCATAAGCTTTCTTTTGCTGAGCACTGTATAGGTCAGGTTTAACCTGGCAAATTCGATTTGCCGTGGAGCATAAATCCCTATCTCTTCTATGAACCAATCGTACAAAGGCCTGTGGTCTTCAAACTCGAGAGTGCATAGAGAGTGTGTAATATTTTCCAGTGAGTCGGATTGTCCGTGAGCGAAGTCGTACATAGGATAGATTGACCATGTATCCCCAGTTCTATGGTGGGACTGCTTCAGTATGCGATACATGATCGGGTCGCGCATATTTAGATTTCCAGATGCCATATCTATCTTAGCGCGTAGTACATGAGCTCCCTCTTCAAACTCGCCGTTTTTCATCCGTTCAAAAAGATCCAGGCTCTCCTTTGCACTTCTGTTCCTGAACGGGCTTTCCTTGCCAGGCTCGCTGAGCGTTCCCCTATACTCCCTTATTTCATCTGCACTTGAGCTGTCAACATAAGCTTTTCCGTCATTGATTAACATTACAGCGAAATCATATAGATTCTGAAAATAGTCTGATGCGTAATATAAGCGCTCACCCCAGTCATAGCCTAACCACTTCACATCTTCCATAATGGATTCCACGTATTCCGTGTCTTCTTTGGTGGGGTTAGTGTCGTCGAACCTCAAGTTGCATGTGCCTCCGAATTTCTCAGCCACACCGAAATTAAGGCAGATAGATTTCGCATGACCTATGTGCAGATAGCCGTTCGGCTCGGGAGGGAACCTTGTCGCAACCCTACCCTCGTATCTCCTTGTGGCTATGTCGTAGGTAATAATTTGCTCAATGAAATTGAGGCTTCCTGTCTCTGTTTCTCTTTCCATATCTATCTCCGGTATGAGCGGAAATTAATATTATACTATTGCTTGCAAACATCAACGGATATTAACAGTATAAATGTAAGCAGTAATATTGCTTAGTAAGGTTTAAGCAATTAGACTTATGGACCATGTATTTTCCAGCGTATCGTCCGAGAAGGTTAAGAAGGAATTCTAATTTAAGAAAGCTTCTTGCTGAGACTAAGCTCAGTGTGGATGATTTTATCTATCCAATGTTCGTTAGACCCGGTAAGAATAAAAAAGTCCCGGTAAGCTCAATGCCGGGAATATACAAACAATCAATCGACAACCTTATTAAAGAAATTAGAGAAGTTAAGAAGCTAGGCATCAAAGCCATATTGCTCTTTGGGATTCCTGAGCGTAAAGACGAGATGGGCACAGAGGGATATGATGAGAACGGGATAATCCAGAAAGCGATCAAGGAAATAAAAAAGAAAGTAGAAGATATTATAGTTATAACCGACGTCTGTATGTGTGAATACACCAGCCATGGTCACTGTGGGATTATAAGAGATGGTGATGTGGACAACGATGAGACTCTCCAATATTTAGCCAGAATGTCGCTATCTCATGCACAGGCCGGGGCCGATATGGTAGCGCCTTCTGATATGATGGACGGTCGCGTAGGCGTTATAAGGGACGAACTGGATGCTAACGGTTTTAGTAGTATTGCTATTATGTCATATGCAGCAAAATATGCCTCAGCTTTTTACGGGCCTTTCAGAGAAGCTGCGGAGTCGCCACCTCAGTTTGGCGATAGGCGTAGTTATCAGATGGACCCCCCAAACGTGAGGGAGGCTCTCAGGGAAATAGAGCTTGATATTGAAGAAGGGGCCGACATTGTGATGGTAAAGCCCGCTTTGGCGTATTTGGATGTAATAAGAGCCGCTAGGGAAGGATTTGATCATCCGATAGCTGCATACAACGTAAGCGGAGAGTACTCGATGGTTAAGGCCGCAGGCAAGCTTGGATGGATTGACGAAGAGCTTGTTATGATGGAGGTGCTTACGAGTATAAAACGCGCGGGCGCTGATTTGATACTAACCTACTTCGCAAAGGACGCAGCAAAAGTTCTATCGCGGAAATAGATTAATACTAGTCCACTTCAATATTTTCTCAGGGTGTTAAGAATTATCTAAAAGTTTATGGATTTCCTTCAGGGCACTAATCCTATGCTGATCTCCGATTGATTCATACTCGTCTTCTCTGTCCAACAATAAAGCTTTAATCCCGAGCGCCCTTGCACCGTGGAAGTCGTTATGAATGTGGTCTCCTATATGTAGGCACTCATTTGGATCTGCATTCATCTCCTTAAGCGCCAGGTGAAATATATTGGGGTCAGGTTTTGCATAGCCGGCTTCACTTGAGATCACGAAAGTCTCAAAGTACTCGTGTATCTCTAAATTTTTCATTACATCGTATACACGGGAGTCGAAATTAGATATGATGCCGAGATTGTAGTTATTTTTTTTAAGGGTTTTTAGTACATCTTTAGTTTCAGGGAAAATTGCCCAAGCCTCGCTTCTAAAGACTTCAAAGAGTTCATCAAAATGTGCGTCAAATTCCTTAAACATTCCTATCTCTTCGTACACGTTCTCTACGATATCTCTCCAGTAATTTTTCTCGAGAACTTTCCTTTCATCATCAGATACACCACCGAAGGCCAGGGGCGGAGCGGATTTGAAAGCTTTTGAGAAAGCTTTCCTTAGATTATCTGGGTGCGGGTCTCCACCGTATTTCTTAGCCACAGAAGCATAAGTATTCCCTAAACCCCGTTCAATATAAAACAGCGTGTCTGCTGCATCGAAAAATATTGTTTTGATATTACCGTTTTTCATTATCGAATCCTCTTTGTGGATAGGAATGCTTTAATATACACTTACTTTTTCAAAAGGAGTAAAATATATGGCTGACGTCAAGCGTTCAAGGGTTGTTGCAGTACTTGATGATATGTTCTTCTCATCAAAGATAAAGGAAGCTGCAAAATCGACCGGCGTTAATGTAGAGATTCTCAAAAATACTAATGGCATAATTGAAGCTTTAACGAGTTCTCCCCCTTCCCTTATTATTGTCGATCTGAACTTCAAGAAGTTAATTCCGCTTGAGTTCATTAGAGAGCTTAAATCTTCTGCGGACCTAAAAAATGTCCCTACCCTTGGTTATCTCCCTCATGTTGAGAGAGAGCTAAAGAAAGAGGCGATAAAAGCCGGATATGATTTTGTTATGCCGAGATCTAGGTTTGTGAGGGAGATAGGAGATATTTTGAATAAAGGCTCTTATTAATTTTCCAGAATTATAATTTTTGGAATGTATAATTTTATTTTGTCGCAGGAGTGGTCATTGGCACCTTAAAGAATAAAAGATATAGCCGCTATGGGTTTAAGAGCCCTAGTAGCAGCCACTCTTCGTAGCTCCCTTTATTTCCTCTATTCTCCCATTAGGCTAACCAGGCTTGGAGTGAAGTATCTATGGAAATTTGTAAACCATCTTCATATGTAGAAATTATTGTATATTAGCCTACCGCTTGCTTGTTACTTGATGAGTCGTATCCCAAATTAGGTCTCAGCCACTTCTCAGCTTCTTCAACTGATATCCCCTTACGCTTGGCGTAATCCTCTACTTGGTCTCTATTAATTTGTCCTACATGGAAGTATTTTGAGTCCGGGTGAGGGAAATAAAGTCCTGCTACAGAGCTTGGGGGATAAATTGCATAATTTTCAGTGAGTTCTGTCCCTATATTCTTCTCCGCATCAAGCAACCGCCAGAGTTCTGCCTTTTCGGTATGATCGGGGCATGCCGGATAACCCGGGGCGGGTCTTATGCCTCTGTATTTTTCTTTAATCAGATCAGCCGGGGATAACTTTTCTTCTTTACCGTATCCCCAGTTCTCGCGGGCCTTTTTGTGCATCATCTCGGCTAGGGCTTCGGCTATACGGTCTCCAAGGGCTTTAACCATTATGGCTGAGTAATCATCATTGTTTTCTTTGAATGTCTCTGAAAACTCTTCTACCTCTTCTCCTGCAGTTACAACAAATCCACCTATATAATCTTCTCTGCCTGATTCTTTTGGCGCTACAAAGTCGGAAAGCCCGAGATAAGTTTCATTCTTTCCTTTGTCCTTTTGCTGACGGAGTGTACGGAATTTTGAAACTGCTTTTTTACGAGAATTGTCTGAATATATTTCTATGTCGTCGCCTGAGCTATTAGCCGGCCAAAAAGATAAAACAGCTCTTGGTCTAAAGCGCTTTTCCTTTACGATTTGATTGAGCAAATTCTGAGCATCTTCAAAAAGAATCTTTGCCTGCTTGCCCCACTTTTTGTGCTCGAATATTTTAGGGTACACACCTTTTAGTTCCCATACCCAAAATAGTGGTGACCAGTCGATAAAGGGGATGATTTCTTCTACAGGCATTTCAATTATTTCAGTTCCTAGTTTCTCCGGAACGTCGATTCGAATTTTTCCCCAATCACTCCCGAGTCCCTTTGAGCGGGCTTCTTTAATCGGCAAGTAATTCGTTTTCTGCTGAGTGGCAGAGTGGAGTTTCCGTAGCTCCTCGTGCTTGGCCTCTAGCTCATTTGCAATCTTCTCATATTTCTCAGGGTTTAATAGGTCGTTACAAACATTTACCACCAGCGAAGCGTCTTGCACGTGACTCACAACGCCGCTGTATGCAGGGGCTATCTTTATTGCTGTGTGCGCTTTACTCGTCGTAGCTCCTCCGATCAATAGCGGGGTCTTAAACCCTTTGTCTCTCCATCTCAGAGGCATTATAGATCATTTCGTCAAGTGACGGAGTTATCAGTCCACTAAGACCGATTATATTGGCATCTAAATCCTTTGCAGTTTTTAAAATATTATCGCATGCTACCATGACACCCAGATCTATAACCTCGTAGTTGTTGCAGCCAAGCACTACGCCTACAATATTCTTTCCGATATCGTGAACATCACCCTTAACAGTAGCTATTACAAACTTGCCTTTAACCTGCCCTCCCCCCGACCTGGCCTTTTCAGCTTCCATATAAGGCTCGAGATATGCAACGGCTTTTTTCATTACACGCGCACTCTTAACTACCTGAGGCAAAAACATCTTTCCCTCGCCAAAGAGCTTTCCTACTACCTTCATGCCGCTCATTAAAGGCCCTTCTATTACATCAAGGGATTTATCGTAGTTCTGGCGCGCTTCTTCTGTATCCTCGTCAATATGATCCACTATACCCTTTACAAGTGCGTGAGATAGCCGTTCATCAACTGTGCCCTCCCGCCATTTTTCTTTATCTTTTTCTTTTGTTTTTTCTGTTCCCCTAATCTGCTCCGCATAATCGATAAGGGTCTCAGTAGCTTCAGGGTTTCGGTTGAAAAGTACATCTTCTACTTTTTCAAGTAATTCTTTGTCAATATTTTCATATACTTCAAGCATTCCCGCATTCACAATCGCCATATCGAGTCCCGCTTTAATAGCGTGGTATAAAAAGGCGCTGTGCATAGCTTCTCTTAGGATGTTGTTTCCCCGGAAGGAAAAGGAAATATTACTTATCCCTCCACTGGTCTTAGCTCCAGGACATACTTTTTTAATTTCCCTTAGTGCTTCTATAAAATCCACAGCGTAGTTATTGTGTTCTTCAATACCCGTGGCTACAGTAAGTACGTTAGGGTCAAAAATAATGTCATTTGGGTCCATACCGACTTTCTCTGTAAGGAGCTTATAGGCACGCTCACATATGCGTACTTTATCCTCTTTAGTTGCAGCCTGTCCTTTTTCGTCAAATGCCATTACCACAGCTGAAGCGCCGTAGCGCTTTACCTTCTCAGCTTGCTCTAAAAATTTTTGCTCCCCCTCTTTTAAGCTTATAGAGTTTACGATTCCTTTGCCTTGTATACATTTGAGCCCCTCTTCTATTACTGTGAACTTGGAGCTGTCTATCATAATCGGAACACGTGAAATATCCGGTTCAGATCCAACTAAGTTCAAAAACCTCCTCATGCACGCCTCACCATCCAAAAGCGCTTCATCGAAGTTTATATCAATGATGTTAGCCCCGTTTTCTACCTGCTGTTTAGCAACACTGAGCGCAGTGTCAAAATCGTCCTCTTTAATAAGTTTCGCAAACCGGGGTGAGCCGGTTACGTTTGTGCGCTCGCCAACCATAAGAAAAGGTGAGTCCTCAGCGATGATCAATGCTTCAAGGCCGCTTAGCCTGGTTGCTTGAATTAATGTTGGAATAGTTCTTGGTGTTAAATCCTTAATTTTTTTTACTAATGCCCCAATATGATCGGGTGTGGTTCCGCAGCATCCACCTACAATATTTATAAAACCGCTTTGGGCAAATTCCTCTAGAAACCCTGAAGTGTCTTCGGGAGTCTCGTCATATCCGGTTTCGCTAAGTGGATTGGGTAATCCGGCGTTTGGATAACAGCTGATGTAACAGTCGGCTATTTTAGACAGTTCTTCTATGTAGGGGCGCATTTCCTGAGCTCCCAGTGCGCAGTTAATTCCTACACTCAAAGGTTTTGCGTGCCTTACAGAGTTCCAGAACGCTTCTATAGTCTGTCCCGAAAGCGTGCGTCCCGAAGCATCCGTTATAGTTACCGAAAGCATGAGTGGTAGTTGGGCGGGATGTTCGTCAAGGAAGTTTTGAATACCGTATATCGCAGCTTTAAGGTTTAAGGTGTCGAAAGTTGTTTCTGCTAAAATTATATCTACTCCGCCTTCTACGAGCCACTTTACCTGCTCGTAGTATGTCTCTACAAGCTCATCAAATGTGACGCCTCTGTAAGCGGGATCATTTACGTCGGGAGAAAGAGAGGCGGTCTTGTTTGTTGGTCCGAGCGCCCCAGCTACAAAACATTTTCTGTCCGGATTTTCGGACATAAACTCATCAACTGCAATTCTCGCAACTTGCGCTGCCGCTTTGTTGAGTTCAGGAATTATATGCTGTAGTTCGTAGTCTGACTGGGACAGTTTATTGGCGTTGAACGTGTTGGTTTCAATAATATCAGCCCCAGCTTCTAAATAGCTGCGGTGAATTTCTGTTATTATCTCAGGTCTTGTCAGGCATAGTAAGTCGTTATTTCCCTTGAGATCTATATGGTGATCCTTAAACTGCTCTCCACGGAAGTCCTCTTCTTCAAGCTTATAGTCCTGGATCATCGTTCCCATTGCGCCGTCTAGAAAAACAATACGTTCTTTGAGAAGTTTACTAATCAGATCATAAGACCGTGAGACAGGTTTTGTCATATTGTATTTTACCAGACTATGATTTGTTATTATTAATATTAAAACAATTCGGGATTAATAAGTCCACTCATTTCTGAGCTCGCGAAGCTCTTTAAAGACTGAACCGGAATCGGTAGTTTCGAGTTCCGGATTTCGCTTTTTAAGCTCAGTGACCACATCTTTTGCATCATAGCGCATAAAGGGGTTGTATTTTTTCTCCTCACCAATAGTGGTGGGAGGAACTTCTTTGTTTTGAGATACAGCTTTTTCTATTTCATCAAGCTTCTTTTTGGCGTCTTCATTCTCGGGTTCTATATCCAGTGCAAATTTTAAGTTGGCTTCTGCATAATCATGCCCGACGAACATCCTATAATCATCTGGAAGCTCCCTCAGTTTTGAAACGCTTTCATATAGATCTTCGACTACACCTCTATGCCTGGTATTACCGCACCCCGATAATAAGAGCGTGTCTCCTACGAATACATTGTTCCCCAAAATTAAAGATATATGCTCCGGACAGTGGCCGGGAGTATGTATAACTTTAATTTCCTGGTTTCCTACGGAGATAAAATCTCCATCATTTACTGTGCCGTATCTTGTGCCTATTAATTCCTCTCCCAATGGATGCACAAGCGCTTTAGATCTTAGAGACAGGCTTACTTTTAATATTGGGTCATTCCCGCTGATGTGGTCAGGATGGCAGTGTGTATTGATAACATATTTAACCATAAGCCCATTGTCTCTTATAAAATTGAGAATTGTAATAGGATCAATCGGATCGATAACAGCACATTCTTTCGTTTCGGTGCACCAAACAATATAATTATAGTTATTGTCACTTTCTTCAATTCGCAATCTTGCAATTGCATATCCGGATTCGTTGTATATGTCCATTTGCTATCTCCTTTTTGTCTCTATCGTCTAATTACTTTTATGGACCTTTGTTAAATAAGATAGTTAGTATGCCATAAAATATTAAGATTATTCACCGTTTGCAGGTAAAATGTATAGTCAATGCTAAATAAACAAGGAAAATGTACTGTATGAAAGAGATTAATACCAAAATTGAAGGAACTTATATTATAATTCCTCTTTTGTTACTTCTTCTAATAGCAGGATGTAATAAAGATCCTGATTATATACCTGGACTTGGTATTCAGGGTTATAGGGCTCCTATTTCAAAGATTTTATTCTCTCCTCTTGCCTATGACGGAGCTACTCTGGCGATTGAGGGGTTTGCCCGAGATTTTGCCGAAGAACCAGTAGATGGTTCAGATACTAGTGAAGATGTTACAACAACATTCAAATTGACCGATCTAAAGGGGAATTACATAATTATATTGCTGCCCGGACAGTGGGAAATCGTTGATAATGACTATCTTATTGTTGGCGGAATATATAGAAAGAACGGAAATGAACTTGAGGCGCAACAATTTGAAATAGTAGATTTTGAGAAAAAAGATGAAAAAGGCAGAGATAAAGAAATAGAAAAAAGGGATGAATGGTAATCCCTAGAAATTAAGGGTTAAAGTCTTTGACAAGCCAATAGATAAAGGGTATTTTCTAAAATTTATTTAATCTTTAAACGAGGAGTTTTATGAGTTTTGTAAAAGGACTAAAGTGTAAAGAGTGCGGTAAAGAATATCCAAAAGAGCCACTTCACGTTTGTGAAATGTGCTTTGGACCACTGGAAGCAGTTTACAAATACGATGAGATAAAAGAGGCTATATCCCGGGATGTAATAGAGAGAAGGGATCATAATATATGGCGTTATAAGGAATTATTGCCTATAGATAAAGATCCAAGTGTGGGGCTTGAGGTTGGTTATACACCTTTAATAAGAGCACACAAATTAGGCAAAGCTTTGGGCGTGAGTGAGATTTATGTAAAGAACGATGCAGTGTGCTATCCTACACTTTCTTTTAAAGACAGAGTTGTTTCTGTCGCTCTTTCTAAGGCAATAGAATTTGGGTTCGACACGGTAGCGTGCGCATCAACAGGGAATTTAGCCAATGCAGTTGCCGCACTTACAACGGCTGCAAATCTTAAGAACTATATATTTATTCCCTATGATCTAGAGCAGGCAAAGATTGTCGGTACTACTGTTTATGGTGCAAATCTTATTGGGATTAAAGGGGCTTATGATGATGTTAACAGGCTATGTAGTGAATTGGCAGGTAAATTCAACTGGGCGTTTGTAAACATCAATATGCGTCCTTATTATGCGGAAGGCTCAAAGTCGCTTGCGTTTGAAGTAATGGAACAGTTAGGATGGAGAGCGCCAAAAAATATGGTAATACCTATGGCTAGCGGATCGCTGCTTACGAAAGTGTGGAAGGCTATTAAAGAGTTTGAGATGATGGGGTTAGTTAAAGAAAACGGAACAAAGATTTACGGCGCTCAGGCAAGAGGCTGTTCGCCTATAACGACAGCTTTAAAAAACAAGTGGGAGATATTTAAACCTGTAAAGCCCGATACTATAGCTAAGTCGCTTGCTATAGGTACCCCAGCTGATGGATTTTATGCAATGCAGGTTATGAATGAGAGTGGAGGATGGGGTGAAGATGTTACGGATCAGGAAATAGTAGATGGAATAAAACTGCTCGCCTCAACTGAAGGGATTTTTACTGAAACTGCAGGCGGAGTAACAATAGCGGTTACTAGAAAACTTATTGAGCAGGGATTTCTGCCTAAAGACGAGTCCATAGTGGTTTCAATAACCGGCAACGGCCTTAAAACCCAGGAAGCAATAGTAAGTAATGTCTCAGAGCCACATATCATTGATGCTAATGTTGAAGAATTTGAAGAGCTGTATGATAGAATTAAGAATGAAGACCAAGGAGGTTCACAATATGCCCTCAGTACGCATACCAACACCGCTTAGAAAATTGACCGCTGAAAAGGACGAGGTCAATATAAGTGCCGTAAATATTTCAGCATTGATAGAAGAACTGGAGAATCAATATCCGGGGTTTAAAGAAAGGCTTTGCGATGAGTCAGGTGAAGTGAGAAGATTTATTAATCTATACGTTAACAATGAAGATATAAGGTTTCTTGATGGAAAGGAAACCGCTCTTAATGAAGATGATGTAGTATCTATTATTCCAGCTATAGCAGGCGGGTAAGGTATTCTTAAGGTTTAATCCGATTGGTTCTCGGATTTTTTGTTAAACATTTGATTTAGTTTATCAATAAATCTTTTTGCAATCGGAATGTTTTCTTCCTCACAAGCTTGAGAGAATTCTTCTAATAAAAGTTTTTGCTTCTTATTTAACTTAACAGGTATTTCTATGTGTGTTTTTATATAGAGGTCGCCTATTCCTCTTCCCTGGAGTTTTGGCATACCCTTTCCTTTTAATCTAAATGTCTGGTCTGTTTGAGTTCCTGGGGGAATTTTTATGCTGCTTTTTCCTTTGGGTGTAGGGATATCAATCTCGTCTCCTAGGGCCGCTTGTACAAAACTTATAGGCACTTCGCAGTATAGGTCTTCTGCATCGCGTTTGAACAGTGGATGTTCTTCTACATATATTTCTATATACAGATCGCCTTCAGGACCACCGTAAAAACCAATTTCCCCTTCGCCTCTTATTCTTAACCTTGACTCATCGGTAATACCCGCCGGAATCTTGACTTTAACATTATGATCTGTGCGAATGAGTTTCTCGCCTCTACAATGTGAGCAACGTTTGGTAATTCTTTTTCCTGTGCCACTGCAGGCTGGACAGATTCTTTTTATAGCTAGGAAACCCTGTGAATATCTTAATTCTCCTTGTCCACCGCAGTCAGAGCAGGTTACCTCACCCCCAGGCGCAGCCCCGCTCCCGTCACAATCAGGGCACGGGGTGTGTTTTGGTATCTTTAGTTCTCTTACTGTTCCTTCAAACGCTTCTTCGAAAGTAATATCTAGACTGTATTTTAAGTCCCTACCCCTCTGAGCGCGAGCTCTGTTTCCTGCATTAAAAACTTCTTCGAATAGGTTCCCGAATATATCGTTAAACCCTGCTTCAAAATTTTGATCAGAGAACATTCCTTCTGAGGAAATATGCCCGAAGCTGTCATAACGGGCTCTTTTATCGGGGTTGCTTAATATTTGGTATGCTTCGTTTATATCTTTAAACCTTTCTTCGGACTCAGTGCTTCCCGGGATTTCTGTCAGGATGGTGCTGAAACGCAAGTCTTTTATATGATCTTCTGATCTCTTCGTTGCTTGCATTCCTCTCGATTTCAAGAACTTCATAGTAATCAATTGATGTCATAATAAATACCCTAAGCTACAATAAATAAGTTATGTGTCATTGTCTGGTTTGCTAAAGATTGATACATTTTCTTGATCAGAGGGAGTTTCATCTACGTCTTTGGATACAACAACTAAGGCCGGTCTTAATAAACGGTCTTTTAGGGTATACCCCGGCAGCATTTCAGAGAGTACTAGTCCCGGAGCGATTTCAGATGATTCCGCATGCTCAATTGCCTGATGAAGCTTTGGGTCAAATTCTTTACCCTTTGAGGCGTCGATAGCCTGCACCCCAAATTTCTCTAAACTGCTTAAGAACTGCTTTTGGACTAATTTTACGCCATCAATAATAGGTTTTGCGTCATCTTGCTGTTCTGTGTGCTCTAGAGCCCTCTGTAGATTATCCAGGACATTTAATAGCTCTTTTATGAGTTCTTCATTTCCGTAAGCAACGCTATCCGTTCTTTCTTTTGACATTCTCTTTTTATAATTTTCAAAATCGGCGGCAAGTCTTAGATACTTTTTGCTTAGTTCCTCAACTTCATTTTCCTCTTCCTTTATTTCTGATATTTCTGAACTTTCACTCTCTTGCCCGGAATCTTCTGCTTCTTCCGGAGTATGGTTTCCATTGACTTCTATTTCACTCTCATCTTTATTCTCTTCTCTGTCTTCGGTGTTCATTTTTTACCTCCTTACTTTATCATTGCTGAAAATGTATTAATTTGAGACTTCATTGTTTTTAATACTCGCCATTTACAAGTTGATAGCAGATTTATATAGCAATGTCTCCGCCCCCTCCCTCAAAATATAATAATTAAGTGCTGATTGTCAACGAAGGAATTTAATATAATTTCTCAAAAAATATCGAAGAAATAAGGTCCTAGTTGATTAAATTCCAAGCGATACCTTCCAGCACTCCTCCATCACTCACGATTACCTTGGTTGATGAGAATTTTTTTAAAGTTTCAATAAGTATAAGTGCACCGGGAATTATTATATCCTCTCTTCCCTTCTCTAATCCTATTACGTTTGACCTGTCTTTTTTAGGGATTTTAATTAGTTTTTCCATAGTAGAAGTGATCATATCTTTAGTTAGTACAAAATTATTAACCAGCTCGGGTTTATACTCGCTTAGACCTAATTGGATTGCTGCAAGTGTAGTGGGCGTGCCTGCTGTCGCAACAAGAGATATCTTTTGTTGGGGCTCAATCCCAAAACCTTTTAGTTCCCTTTCTAGAGTTTCCTCAATATATAGTGAGAGTTTAGCTATATCTTGATTACTTTCTCTATCGTTTATTAAGAAACCTTCGGTAAGATAGACCACACCTAAATTTATACTAAGTAGTTCAATAACGTCGGCGTTTTTTACATAAACATATTCTGTGCTGCCTCCGCCGATATCAAATATAACAGAATGCTCCCCCTCAATTGATACTGAATTTAGGACTCCTGAGACCGTAAGTTCCGCCTCTTGTTCTCCAGAAATAACTTCAACCATAATACCGGTCTCATTTTTTACTCTTTTAATAAATTCTAGGCTATTTTCTGATTTCCTGACTACACTTGTCGCCACTGCTCTTACTTTATTGACGTTGTGCTCTTTAATTATTTTTGAAAAACTCTTAAGAGCGGTAAGTGATCTGTAAACTGCCTTAGGGTTTAAGAGAGCTTTATCGTTTGAGAATCCTTCTCCTAGACGAGTTATTACGCGGTTAATATAAAGCTTTTTTAAAGCACTGTCTTTCGTCTGCTCACAAATTAAAAGCCTTATAGTATTTGTACCTATATCAATTGAGGCTATGCGCACAATGTTTTATGTCCTTTATATTAATAATGTAAGAGGATTAGAAGATTAAGTTCAAGCTATTTGTTAATTGTTATATAATATAAAACTTATACCATATTGGAGTGGAAATGAAAGTATTAGACGTATTAAATTGTAAATATAATATTATTCTGGTTCTTTATAATTACTCTCAAGCTGATTAAGTACTATTCTTCAGCTTCCTTCCCTTTAGAGGATTCTTCGATTACTTTTTGCGCCTGATGCCCGGGGACCTCTTCGTAATGTGAGAAGTCCATGGTAAATGATCCTCTTCCGCTCGTAATTGATCTGAGTTCTGGAGCGTATGTGAGTATTTCAGACATCGGGATCAAGGCGTTAATCAGGTGGGTGCCCGCCAGTGAATCGACTCCCGAAACTTTTCCTCTTCTTGCGCTGACATCACCTATTACATCTCCCATGCAGTCTTCTGGAATAGTGATTTCCATCTTCATTACAGGCTCGAGAATTGTAGGTTTTGCATCTTTCATCCCCTGCTTAAATCCCATGGAGCCCGCAATCTGAAAAGCCATATCTGAAGAGTCTACCGGGTGGTACTTACCGTCAAACAATGTAACTTTTATATCTACTACGGGGTAGCTTGCTAGAACGCCGGTTTTCATTGCATCAACAACACCTTTTTCGACTGAGGAAATGAAGTTTTTTGGTATTGCGCCACCTACAATCTTATTTACAAACTCGAAGTTCCGCCCTCTTGGTAGTGGTTCAATTTCTATCGAGACGACACCATATTGTCCTCTACCACCAGTTTGTTTGACGTATTTCCCTTCAGCTTTAGATCTTCCTCTAATGGTTTCTTTATAAGGTACCCTAGGAGTATGAAGTTCAACGTTAATTCCATAGGTATCTTTTAATTTTTTTACAATAACTTCTACGTGTGACTGACCAGTGCCTGATAAAAGAAACTCATTCGTCTCATCGTCCATATGGTACTGAATCGTGGGATCTTCTTCATGTATTCTGGCCAGGGACGGGTTTAATTTGTCCTCATCATTTCGGGATTTAGGCTCTATAGCAAAGGATAAAACTGCGGCAGGGAGTTCAGTAGGAGGAATGATAATTTGATTTGCTTCATCACATAATGTGTCCGAAGTATGGGCCTCTTTTAACTTGTTTACAGCAACTATATCACCGCATTGCGCAATATCTATAGGATATTCCTTTTTGCCGATTAATCTATGCAGATGACTGAACTTCTCCTTAGTCCCTTTTGTTGAATTATAAACAGTCGAGTCTGACTTTATAGATCCAGAAAATACTCTAAAAATGCTTATTTTGCCCGCATAGGGATCTGAAATAGTCTTAAAAATATAGGCAGCTGGCTGACCGTCTTCCTTAGGCTCTATTTCGATATCTTCACCATCCCGGTTTTTAACTTTTAATGGTTTTCTTTCAATAGGGGAAGGGAGATATCTGCAAATCCCTCCAACAAGAGCTTTAATACCAATCAGGTTTGTAGCGGAGCCTGCAAATACGGGATAAATCTTGGCATCAAGTATTCCCTTATGAAGCATTTTAATCATGACCTCTTCATTTATTTCCTCGCCATCCAGATATTTCTCAAGCAATTCGTCGTCAAGCTCAGCTACTGCCTCTACAATATGTTCTCTTGCGGCTTTAGCCTTTTCCATCAGATCTTCGGGAATAGGTATTTCCTGTACGTTTCCGTCCCCATCATATGTGTAGGCTTTCATATCAATAAGAACTATTACAGCTTTAAAATTTCCTTCCTCAACAATAGGGAGAGTGAAGAGAAGTGCTTTAACTCCGAGTTCCTTTGATATGCTTTTTACAGTGTCTTCAAGTGAAGTGTTATCTCTATCGAGTTTATTTACAAAAATGATTCTCGGGATATCCCCTGCCATATCCCAGTATTTACGCGCCTGTACAGGAGCTTCTCCTTGTATAGCTTCTACTACAAGCACAGCACCGTCCACTGTTTTTATTGCGCTTTCTGTTTCGTAGAGGAAATTTAAAAACCCTGGAGTGTCTACTACATTTATAAGATTGTTTTTGGTTTCAAAGAATGCGATATGGGAATTGATCGACATATTGCGGTTTTTTTCTTCGGACTCAAAGTCAAGTGTAGAAGAACCGTCGTCAACCTTTCCTAGCTTGTCAGTGGCTCCGTGCATAAATAACATTGCCTCTGCAAGTGAAGTCTTTCCGGCACCGTGGGGAGCAATTAGGGCGATATTTTTGATACTATCTCTACTATACTCTGCCATAGCAAGTCACCTCCACATTCTTTATTGTTTGATGCACTTACATATTAGCCCCGATCATATATGAATATTTAGACGTTTACTTACTATAATTTGCAAGTTGGAACTAATTTGATTGGTATTTTCTTCTAAATCTTTCAACTCTACCCTTGGCTTCGGCCTGCCTTTCCTTTCCTGTATAAAAAGGATGACAGTTGGAACAAACCTCAACAGTGAAGTCTTCAAATCTAGTTGATTTCATTTTGTAAGAAGTCCCGCACGAACAGCTCACAGTTACATCTTTGTATTCGGGATGAATTTCCGCTTTCATGTTACTTACCTCCAAATATATTGCTTATCTTGTTGTATGGTTTTTTTAACCCCAAATTATTCGTATTAAACTAACATTTAAATCAAAACTGGGCAATAGTTGTCTTATCGCTTGGTAAAGTATAGTCAATATAAATAATAAAGGCGACACTAAGCCGCCTTATTATTTTCTGATTCAAATTGTGGTAGTGAATATAAAAATATATTTTACTTTTCGGTGAATTCAGCGTCTATTACATCGTCATTATTGTCTTGACTACTTTCTTCTGCAGTGTCATCATTCGCTTCAGCAGTTTCCGGCGCATCACCTTGAGGCTCTTCAGTTGGAGCTCCGCTACTTTCTGCCTGCTGCTTGTACATTAGCTCAGCAAGCTTGTGAGATGCCTGAGTTATCTTTTCGGTTGCTTGCTCAATTGCCTGAGTATCTTCACCTTTAATGGCGTTCCTTCCTTGCTCTAAAGCCTCTTGAAGCTCTTTCTTATCATCATCTGAGAGTTTGTCCTCAAATTCTTTAAAGCTCTTATCGGTCCTATATATAAGCTCATCCAGCTTGTTTTTAATCTCAACTTGTTCATGACGCAACTTGTCTTCTTCAGATTTATCTTCGGCATCTTTAATCATAGAATCTATTTCGTCCTTGTTAAGTCCGCTTGATGCCTCTACTCTTACTTTTTGTTCTTTTTGAGTTGCCATATCTTTGGCTGAAACATGGAGTATGCCGTCAGCATCTATATCAAACGTAACCTCAACCTGAGGAATCCCTCGTGCTGAAGGGGGTACGCCGTCTAGTATAAATCTTGCAAGCTTCCTGTTGTCTCCTGACATCTGACGCTCTCCCTGAAGAACATGTATTTCAACAGATGTCTGATTATCTTCAGCCGTAGTAAATATCTGACTCTTCTTTGTAGGTATAGTCGTGTTCCTTTCTATAATTTTTGTCATTACACCGCCCAGGGTTTCTATACCAAGTGAAAGCGGGGTAACATCGAGCAATAAAACGTCTCTTACCTCTCCGCCTAATACCGCCCCTTGAATAGCGGCGCCCATAGCCACTACTTCATCAGGGTTAATACCCTTATGTGGATCTTTGCCAAAGAAGTCCGTTACAACTTTCTGGACCATAGGAATTCTGGTAGATCCACCGACGAGAATAACTTCGCCTATATCCCCTGCTTTTAATCCGGCATCTTTAAGTGCCTGTTTGCATGGTTCTAGAGTTCCTTTTATCTTGTCCTCTACTAGCTGCTCAAATTTAGCGCGTGTAATTTTCATTACAAGGTGTTTGGGACCGGAAGCGTCTGCCGTGATAAAGGGGAGATTAATTTCAGTCTCTAGAGTGTTGGAAAGCTCAGTCTTAGCTTTCTCTGCTTCCTGTCTTAGGCGTTGAAGAGCCATTTTGTCGTTACTTAGATCAACTCCTGATTCCTTTTTGAACTCTTCTATGATGTATTCCATTACTAGTCTGTCAAAGTCGTCTCCACCAAGGTGTGTGTCACCATTGGTGGACTTTACTTCGATGACGTTGTCACCAACTTCAAGAATAGATATATCAAATGTTCCGCCGCCCAGGTCATAGACTGCTATGATTCCCTCAGATTTTTTATCAAATCCGTAAGAAAGCGCTGCAGCCGTAGGCTCATTTATTATTCTCTTAACTTCAAGCCCTGCAATCTTTCCTGCATCCTTTGTTGCCTGTCTCTGAGAATCGTTAAAGTATGCGGGTACAGTGATTACAGCCTCTGATACCTCTGCTCCTAGATAGTCCTCAGCAGCCTTCTTTAGCTTCTTTAAAACATTTGAAGAAATCTCTGGAGGTGAATACTGCTTACCGTTAACCTCAATCCATGCGTCATCATTTTTCGATTTCACTACTTTATAAGGAAGGTGTTTTATTTCGTCCTTAAATTCGTCGAAGCGCATTCCCATAAGTCGTTTCATGGAGAAAACAGTGTTTTCCGGGTTTACCACTGCTTGTCTTTTTGCGGGTCCGCCGACTAAAATCTCTCCGTCTTTTGAAAACCCGACCACAGAAGGTGTAACCCTTGCTCCCTCTTCATTTATTAGCACTTTCGGCTCTCCACCTTCAACTATAGCGACCACTGAGTTGGTGGTTCCGAGATCAATTCCGATTATTTTTCCGCTGCTAGCCATTCTTATAGCCTCCTAAGCTTTTATATTCTTTCATTTGTAGGTGCTGTATGTGTTTGTATTCATACTTTCTCAATCATCTTGCCTTTAGAGATCACTGTCTCAACCACACCTTTTAATTTCTTAAGTGCATTCACTTCTATCTGTCGCACTCTCTCCTTTGAGATACCGAGTTCTTCCCCAAGCTCTCTTAGTTTCTCGGGGGGGTTTTTAAGATACCTGCTTTCTATTACTTTTTGTTCTCTTGGAGATAATTTCTTAAGACCGTACCTGATACCTTCATTTGCTAATTCATCCGTTTCTAAAGACTGAAGAACATCTTCTTGATTAGCTCTTCCGTCGGATAGAATGTCTAGGTACGTTACTGTGTTATCTTCCGTCGATGCCGAATCCAAGGAAAAGTCCCTGGACGCCATTCTGAACTCCATATCTATTACATCTTTATCTTTTACACCAAAGAGATTTGCAACCTTACGCACTTCATTTTCAGTCATTTCATTATTTTCTATATTCAACTCTTTTTTTGCTCTTCCTATTTTGTGGAAGAGTTTTCTCTGGGCCTGTGTAGTTCCTATCTTCACGTGGCTCCAGAATTTCATTATATGATTTTGAATACCTGCCCTTATCCACCAAACGGCATAAGAAATGAGCCTGTATCCCTTATATGGGTCAAATTTCTTTACTGCTTTCATAAGACCAATCGTCCCCTCTTGTACAAGGTCCGATAAAGGAAAACCATATGATAGATATTCAGAAGCTATTTTTACAACAAATCTGAGATTAGATACAACAAGTGTATTAGCTGCCTGGAGGTCTTTCTCCTCAGAATATCTTACCGCAAGCTTATATTCCTCTTCTTTACTAAGAACAGGGTATTTTTCAATTTCTTTAAGAAATACATTTAACGGTTCTCTTAAAGCAAGTGCATTCATTGTGTTGTATGTCTCCTTTTCACAAACTAATCATCATTGGAGAAATGTCAAGGGGTTAAAACAGGAAAGTTTTAAACTATAAATGCAATAATTACATGTATTTACAGCAATTGTATAGTGTATATAATAAATAGTTAGCGGAACAAGTTTTGATCTCTGTAATCTGCTTTACTGAGCAGCCTCTACGGCTTTTGCGGCGGCTTCTCTCATATCTCCGCCGGTAATAATATTTAGTCCTGATTCCGAGAGTAATTTACGTCCTAGCTCTACATTTGTTCCTTCGAGTCTGACAATTAACGGTACTTCTATCCCTACTTCTTTTGCCGCGCTGATAACTCCTTCGGCTATAGTATCACATTTCATTATTCCACCGAATATGTTGATAAAAATTGCTTTGACATTGGGGTCACTAAGTATCATTTTTAGCGCTTGGAGCACTTGTCCGGCTGTAGCGCCTCCGCCAACGTCAAGGAAGTTAGCAGGCTCAGCGCCGTGATGTTTGATAATATCCATAGTAGACATCGCTAGCCCTGCACCGTTAACCAGACATCCAATATTGCCCTCTAGTTTTACAAAGCTTATTCCCCACTTCTTCGCTTCAAGCTCAGTTGGGTCCTCTTGTGCTGGATCGTGCATCTTTTCAATATCCGGGTGTCTGAACAGTGCGTTATCATCGAAATTCATCTTAGCATCGAGTGCAAGTACATCGCCGTCATTAGTGATTATCAATGGGTTAATCTCAAGAAGTGAGCAATCGTTATCTATAAATGCGTTATATAAGCCTAGTATAAGCTTTACTGCTTTATTTACAGTTTTGCCTTTCAGTCCAAGAAAATAGGCTATTTTCCTGCACTGGAAAGGTAGGAGTCCGACTGTGGGATCTATGTATTGTTTTAATATTTTTTCAGGATTAGTACGTGCTACCTCTTCTATTTCCATGCCGCCTTCCTGACTTGCCATTATAACTATATTTTCAGTAGCTCTGTCAATTACTATTCCGAGATAGAGCTCAGTTGCAATGTTGGAGGCTTCTTCTATGAGTACTTTGCTGACTAATTTCCCTTCAGGCCCGGTTTGGTGGGTAACAAGGGTCATGCCCAATATCTCTGAAGCCAGGCGCTTTACATCTTCAAGCACATTGGCAAGCTTAACACCACCTCCCTTCCCTCTTCCCCCTGCATGTATCTGGGCTTTAACTATGAATTTCTCTACACTAAGGTTTTTTGCTATCTGTTCAGCTTCATCTTCGTGTAACGCTACTTTTCCCATAGGTACTGCAACTCCGTATTTTAAAAGTAGCTCCTTTGCCTGATACTCGTGAATGTTCACTCTAATATTCTCCTTAGGATTAGTTAAAAACGAACAGTTTTGTTAGTTCCCTTTAATTTTATTCATTATCCACTGAAGCGGATCAAAATAAGTGTCTGCAACTCTTTCTTTTAAAGGAATAATTGCGTTATCTGTAATGTGAATACCCTCAGGGCATACATCTGTACAGCACTTGGTAATATTACAATACCCAATACCCGCGGCCTCTCTCAGCATTTCCTTTCTATCCCCAGTGTCTAGAGGATGCATTTCAAGCTCTGCAATTTTAATCATCATGCGGGGGCCGAAAAACTCATTCTTTTTGTTATGGTTTCTAAGTATATGACATACATCCTGGCACAAGAAACATTCAATGCATTTACGGAATTCCTGGCTTCGTTCAACATCTATTTGCTGCATTTTCCAATCGGTATCTTCCGGATATTGAAATGGGGGGATCTTCTTTCTAACCTCATAGTTCCATGATACATCAGTTACAAGGTCCTTCATTATAGGAAATGCTTTAAGAGGATGAACGGTAATCGGCTTATCAAGCGGAAGCGTGTCAAGTCTCGTCTTACAGGTGAGCTTGGGCATACCGTTTATCTCTGCACTACAAGAGCCGCACTTGCCCGCCTTACAGTTCCATCTAACAGCCAGATCTCCGGCGTAATTGGCCTGAACAAAGAAAATAGCGTCAAGCACTACCATTCCCTCTTCAATAGGTACCTCGTATTCGACTTCCTGTCCCCCATTTGAATCTCCCCTGTAGATTCTAAGTTTGGCTACTGACATTTATTTATAATCCCCCTCTACAATCCTCTTTAGTTCCTCAGGCATTTGAGGGAGAGGAGATGTGCTAAATCTCATATCACCGTTATCTTTTGAGATTACTGAATTTACTGTGCCCCACTTTTCGTCATTATATTCGGGGAAGTCCACACGGCTGTGAGCCCCTCTGCTCTCTTCACGTTTATGAGCGCATCTGGCGATTGCCTCAGAGACTATGAGCATTGATTTAAGGTCTTTACAGAGGTGCCAGCCCGGGTTGTACATCCTGGAGCCTTCTATTTTAAGCTGGGATGCTCTTTCTTTGAGAACATGTATTTCTTCTATTCCTTCATGAAGTTTCTCTTTTATCCTAAATACTCCTACATAATCACCCATTGCATCCTGTAAAGCCTGATGTACTGTGTATGGGTTTTCACCTTCAGCATTTTCAAACGGCGTTAGCATCTCTTTTACTGCACTCTCAAGCTCTCCATCGTTAATTTTAAGTTCGTTATCTTTTATTTTACTCGCGTAGTTAGAGGCCCCGGCCCCGGCCCTTTTGCCGAACACTAAAAGGTCAGAAAGAGAGTTTCCTCCGAGTCTGTTAGCTCCGTGCATACCTCCTGCAACTTCTCCACAGGCGAACAATCCCGGCACAGTACTAACGCAGCTTTCAGCATCAACTCTTACGCCGCCCATTATATAGTGGGTGGTGGGGTAAACTTCCATAGGTTCTTTGGTGATATCTATCTCTGCAAACTCCATAAACTGATGGTACATGCTTGGGAGTTTCTTTTTAACGTATTCAGCTTTTATGTGGGATATATCTAGGAATGCTCCTCCATGTGGGGAACCACGCCCTTCTTGAACCTCAGTGTATATAGATCTTGCAACTACGTCCCTGGTGGATAGCTCCATTCTTTCGGGATCGTATTTTTCCATGAACCTCTCGCCTTCTCTGTTTGTTAGTATTCCGCCCTCTCCTCTTACAGCTTCTGTAACGAGGATTCCTTTTACGCTAGGAGGCCAGACCATTCCAGTCGGATGAAACTGTACAAATTCCATGTCGATAAGATCAGCACCGGCTTCATAGGCAAGCGCATGTCCGTCTCCGGTATATTCCCATGAGTTGGATGTAACTTTATAAGACTTCCCAATACCACCCGTTGCAAGGATTATTGATTTAGCATTAAAAAGAACAAATCTTCCGCTCTCTCTCCAATATCCGAATGCTCCGGAAATGCGGTCTCCGTCTTTGAGTAAATGTGTAATAGTGCATTCCATATATACGTCCACTCCAGTATGTATACCCCTGTCCTGGAGAGTTCTTATCATTTCGAGCCCAGTGCGGTCGCCGACATGTGCAAGTCTTTTCCAAGTATGTCCGCCGAAAGCTCTCTGGTTTATGTTCCCGTCTTTGGTGCGGTCAAAAAGTGCTCCCCAGTGCTCTAACTCCTTCACACGCTCCGGTGCTTCCTGTGCATGGAGCTGAGCCATACGCCAATTGTTAAGAAATTTGCCGCCATGCATGGTATCGTGAAAATGCGTTTCCCAGGTGTCTTTGGAGTCTACGTTTGCAAGGGCTGCCGCCACCCCCCCCTCAGCCATAACTGTATGGGCTTTTCCTAGTAGTGACTTACAAACAAGCCCGACAGAGGCTTCCTGTGCTGAGGCTTCAATTGCAGCTCTAAGACCTGCACCCCCAGCTCCTATTACAATGACATCATGTGTATGTGTCTCAAACTTTTCCATTTATATGAACCTCACGTCAGTAATAAGCCCTTTAGCAAGTAGGAAGATGTATAGATCTGCAAGTGCGACGCTGAATAAGCTAACCCATGCCCATAGCATATGGTTTTCATTCCAGCTGCTAGCCCTCTCCCAAAGTCTGAAGCGGGTTGGGCATTTGGAGAAAACATCTAATTTTCCTCCAACAAGGTGGCGGAAGGAATGACAAGAAAGCGAATACATAGTTAGAAGCGATACGTTTATGAATAAAACAATTGTTCCTACTCCGATTCCAAAGCCGTCCTCAAACCAAAGAGCGTGGAATGCATCTACCCATAGGAAGAAAAGAATAACTCCCGCTGCATAGAAAAAGTAGCGGTGTATGTTTTGAATAATAAACGGGAACTTAGTTTCTCCCGTATAAGATCCATCCTTAGCCAATGGCTTTACAGAGCATGCGGGGGGTGCCAAAAAGAATGAGCGGTAGTATGCTTTCCTATAGTAGTAGCATGTAGCTCTAAATCCCAAAGGAGCCCATAGAATCAACAAAGCTGGAGAAAACGGCCACCATGAAGCAAGAATATATGGTGAGTAAAAAGGTGATAAGTAAGGCTGCACCAAAAAATCTACGTTTGCAAATGCACGCCATGTAGAATAGATGCCAAAGGAGCCAAGCACTATAGCTGTGATCAGCGGAGCTATCCACCAAGTGTCAGTCCTTAAGGTTATGGAGCTTTGTGCAGTCCCGTTTGCCATTGTAATTCCTCCCTTAACTTGTCTCAACTATTAAATATTTGAATGTCTGACTTGATAACAAAATAACGGAAAATCGGCTTGTTATACTATATAACTCTAAATTTGTAGTGAAGCGTATAGTCCCTTTGAATGGAAACCTTTATACTTAAAGTATGCCCATGCCTTCAATGTGCTCACAAAGTTCTTTTACGTGGCTTGCTGAGACATGAAGTGCTTTATTTTCTTCATCTGTAAGTTTGATTTCAAGAATCTCCTCGATGCCAGTTTTTCCAAGCTTAACAGGAAGTCCGACAAAAGTGTTTTCAATTCCGTACTCACCTTCAGCTAAAACACATGAAGGAATAATTTTTTTCTTATCTTTTACGATAGCCTCCACCATTTCAACTGCAGACGCCGCAGGTGCATAGAAGGCGCTTCCGGTTTTTAGAAGCTTAACTATTTCTCCACCGCCTCCACGGGTTCTTTGGATAAGGGCCTCAACTCTGTCAGGCGGCATCAGTTCAGTAATCGGGACACCTGCAACTGTTGTGAACCTTTCTAACGGAACCATATCATCACCGTGGCCACCGAGTACAAAGGCGTTAATATTTTCAACCGATACGCCAAGCTCCATTGCTATAAATGACATGAATCTCGCCGAGTCTAGAGCGCCGGCCATCCCCATGACTCTATGTTTGGGAAATCCGCTAACTTTATGTGCAACATAAACCATTGCATCTAGTGGGTTTGTTACTAGTATTAATATGGCATTTGGTGATTTAGCGGCCACTTGCTCTGTTACTTGCTTTACGATGTTCGTATTTGTAGAAATCAGGTCGTCTCTGCTCATACCGGGTTTGCGCGGTATACCCGATGTTATTACAACAACATCGGAGCCTTCGGTATCATCATAGTTGTTTGTACCCGTAATTACTGAGTCGTAGTCTAGAACAGGACTCATCTCCATTAAATCCAATGCCTTTCCCTGTGGCATATCTTCTATAATATCTACGAGAACAATATCCCCATGCTCTAATCCCGCAAGCATGAGTGCAGTTGTAGCGCCTACATTTCCGGCGCCAATTACTGAAATTTTTGGTCTACTAGCCATTTGACTGCTCCTTTATTTTATCTTTGTAAATTTCCGTGGTTTACAAACCCATCTTTAAATAATGTGTTTCTTATACTTTATCCATATTTTCCGCAATAGCTTCCCCAAATTCAGAACATTTAAGAAGTTTTGCGTTATCTAACTGACGCTCTAAGTCATATGTTACCGTCTTATTTAATATTGTCTTCTCCATGGCTCCTAAAATTAGATCTCCCGCTTCTTTCCAGCCAAGATATTCAAACATCATTACGCCTGAAAGAATTACAGAGCTCGGATTTACCTTGTCTTGCCCGGCGTACTTGGGTGCTGTGCCGTGAGTGGCTTCAAAAAGCGCCAGATAGTCTCCAATATTTCCCCCAGGAGCCATTCCAAGACCTCCCACCTGAGCAGCGCACGCATCAGAGAGGTAATCACCATTAAGATTAGGAGTCGCAATTACCTGATAGTCCTTGGTTCTGGTTAAAATCTGCTGAAGCATATTGTCGGCAATTCTATCTTTCATTACGACTTTACCCTCCGGTTTTTTGCCGTCATACTCGTCCCAGAACTCATCTTCTGTAATAGTTTGGTCACTGAATTCTTCTTTTGCAAGGTCATATCCCCAGTCTCTAAAAGCGCCTTCGGTATACTTCATAATATTCCCTTTATGGACCAAAGTTACGCTTTCAAGTCCCTTCTCTAACGCATGTTTAATTGCTTTCTTGACGAGTCTTTTTGTTCCTAACGGACTGATAGGTTTAATACCGATACCTGAAAGTTCTCTGATAAATACACCATATTTCTCAATCAGGTAATTTCTGATCTCATAGGCTTCTTTGGTTCCGCTCTGCCATTCGATCCCCGAGTAAACGTCTTCAGTATTTTCCCTGAATATTATCATGTCCATATCTTGAGGCCTTTTAACCGGAGACGGTGTGCCTTTTATATATTTAACGGGGCGTACGCATGCATAGAGGTCAAGAATCTGTCTTAATGCTACGTTTAAACTCCTGATGCCACCCCCAATAGGAGTAGTAAGAGGACCCTTTATTGAAACTACATATTCTTTAAGGTGCTCTATTGTTACATCTGGTAACCATTCACCTGTTTCTTCAAAGGCTTTCTCACCTATTAGAACTTCGTGCCATACTATTTTTTTCTGACCGCCGTATGTCTTCTCAACTGCAGTGTCAAATACAATCTGTGAAGCATGCCAGATGTCAGGCCCAATGCCGTCGCCTTCAATGAAGGGTATTATCGGATTATCTGGAACTATAAGACAGTCATTCTCTTTGTCGATCTGTATCTTGCTCCCCTCTTGGGGTTGTTCGGATGACATTATTTAAACTCCTCTCTTCATTCTCTAATTTTTGGTGTGAAAATGTAAACAAAATAAATCAAAATTCAACTAATAACGATAAATTTGGCCTCTTTTGGATTAAATGCGTAATTTATACTCATGTTTTTGTTAATATTGATCAAAATAAAGACTTTATAATTTGATACCTAAAGAATTATTACTTGCTCTGGATCATTTGTCTGAGTACCGTCTGAAGAATGCCCCCGTTCTTGTAGTACTCGACTTCAACCGGGCTATCAAGACGGCATATTACGTTAAATGTGAATCCCTCTGCCCCAGGAGGTATAACTTTTACCAAAATGTCCTTTCCCGGTGCTAGTCCCTCTTCTATTCCTTCTATATCAAATTTTTCATATCCAGTAAGTCCTAATGACTGTGCACTGTCTCCCTCTTTAAACTGAAGTGGAAGAACTCCCATTCCAACAAGATTGCTCCTGTGAATTCTCTCAAAGCTTTCAGCTATCACAGCACCTACACCTAATAGGAGTGTTCCTTTAGCTGCCCAGTCACGTGAGCTTCCGGTACCGTATTCTTTCCCACCAATTACAATGAGAGGAACGCCTTCTTGTTGATATCTAATTGAAGCATCGTATATAGCAAGTTCTTCATTGGTTGGAACGTGTCTTGTTACTCCCCCTTCAGAACCTTCGACCATAAGATTTTTAATACGTATGTTTGCAAATGAGCCCCTTATCATAATTTCGTGGTTACCTCTTCTGGAACCAAAGCTGTTGAACTGTCTTGGTTCTACTCCCTTGGATATCAAGTATTTACCGGCAGGTCCTTCTTTTGGTATAGCGCCCGCAGGTGAAATATGGTCAGTTGTAATTGAATGACCCAGAACTGCAAGCACGTGCGCCCCATGTATGTCGGTTCTCTGTGGTAGTACTAAAGAGAAATCATCGAAGAAGTTAGGTTCTCTTATATAAGTGGAGTCGTCATTCCATTCGTATAAATTGCCCTCGGGTGTATCAAGACTTTTCCAGGTGTCGTCACCTTCAAATACTTGAGAGTACTGAGCCTTAAATATTTCGGGGTTTAAAACGCTATCAACAATATCTTTTATTTCATCTTGTGTGGGCCAAATATCTTTCAAGAATACCGGGTTGCCGTCTGATCCCGTTCCTAAAGGTTCGTTATATATGTCGATGTCTACAGTTCCAGCAAGAGCAAATGCTACGACAAGAGGTGGCGAGGCTAAGTAGGAAAATTTAACAAAAGGATGAATACGGCCTTCAAAATTTCTATTGCCACTTAAAACAGCAGCTACTGTTAAATCGTTTTCTTTAATTGCTTCTTCTATGGCAGGTGCCAATGGTCCGCTGTTACCGATACAGGTGGTGCACCCGTATCCAACTAGGTTGAAACCAAGTTTGTTCAGGTCTTCTGTAAGTCCGGCTGCGTCTAAGTAGTCCGTGACAACCCTTGAGCCAGGGGCTAAACTCGTTTTAACAGTCGGATCAACGGTGAGCCCTTTTTGTACAGCTTTCCTAGCTACAAGTCCCGAAGCTACCATAACAGATGGGTTTGATGTATTTGTACAGCTCGTTATTGCAGCAATAGCAACAGAACCGTTAGCCATTTCAGATGAGTGTCCGTTTAACTGAACATAAGCTTTTTTATCTAAATCAGCACCGTTTCCGGATTTTTCTTTTAGTACATTTTCAAAGGAATTCTTTAATTCCTTTAGTGATACCCTGTCCTGAGGACGACTTGGTCCCGCCATTGAAGGTTCAACCGTGGATATATCCAGTTCAAGTGTATCTGTGTATACAGGGTTGGGTGTATCATCAGTTCTAAAAATACCTTGTTCCTTTGTATACGCTTCAACTAATTCAACAGTGCTTTTATCTCTTCCGGTTATTTCCAGATAACGTAGTGTTTCAATATCAACTGGGAAAAATCCCATAGTAGCGCCATATTCTGGGGCCATGTTGGCAATGGTGGCTTTGTCAGACAGCGTAAGCTGGCTTAACCCTTGACCGTAGAATTCTACGAACTTTCCTACAACGCCTTTTTTTCTTAACATTTCTGTAACAGTAAGTACAAGATCAGTTGCCGTAACTCCCTGTTCTAATTCTCCGTGGAGCTTAAATCCAATTACATCCGGCACTAACATGTACAAGGGCCGGCCCAACATACAGGCTTCAGCTTCAATACCCCCTACTCCCCATCCAAGGACACTGAGCCCGTTTATCATGGTTGTGTGCGAATCAGTTCCAACCAGAGTATCGGGGAAAGCAATAGTTTCCCCGGCCTGCTTGCGTGAAGATACCACACTTGCTAGTCGCTCAAGATTTACCTGGTGTACAATCCCCGTTCCTGGGGGAACAACTCTAAAATTATCAAACGCTTTTTGCGCCCACCTTAAAAATGCATATCTTTCTCCGTTTCGTTCATACTCACGCTCAACGTTCATTGAAAATGCCTTCTCTGTTCTAAAATAATCGACTTGTACCGAATGATCTATAACCAAGTCAACAGGTACTATTGGATTGATTTTATTAGGATCGCCTCCTAGTTTGTTAACAACTGATCTCATAGCGGCCAAATCAACAACACATGGGACGCCGGTGAAATCTTGAAGAATAACCCTAGATGGGTTATAAGGGATTTCCTGACTCCCTTTATTATTAGGATTCCAGTTTGCAAGAGCTTTTACATGGTTATCATTAACAACAGTTCCGTCATAGTTTCGTATTACGTTTTCAAGAAGGATGCGTATAGATACTGGCAGGCGTGAAAAGTCTGTGCTATGCTCGTTTTCAATCGTTTTAAGTGAATAGTATTTCACTTCGCCCGAGGGTGTTTTAAGCGTAGAAAGTGCATTCAATTGGTTGTTAATCTCACTCATAAAAACTCCTTAAATAAATTTAAAGATATAGCGGAAGGTAATCCATGTAATTCTACAATTAAATGAGCACAAATCAAGAAAACAAGGGTGTTTTTAGAATATACCAAGTTAATTTAATGCTCATTTTTTCTCAATCTAACCAAATTATCGAATATAAAGATAAAACAGAGGGTGTCCCGGTATTTTGCGGATAAAAATCGAGCTATTTAAGTAAATTAAAACAGGAAGACTAATCGACTTTTCTAAAGATTAGGGTGCCGTTTGTCCCGCCGAATCCAAAGGAATTACTTAAGACAGTTCTTATCTTAGCATTCCTTGCTTCATTTGGGACATAGTCTAAATCACAATCTGGGTCAGGGTTATTATAATTAATAGTTGGTGGGAGCACGCCTCGGTCTATTGCCAATACACTAAATGCGGCCTCCACGCCGCCTGCAGCACCCAGGAGGTGACCTGTCATGGATTTGGTCGAGCTAATAGGAACATCATATGCTTTCTCGCCGAGGACTTCTTTTATAGCATTGGTTTCGTTAGAGTCGTTTAATTGGGTTGAGGTTCCATGTGCATTTATGTAGTCAATTTCTTCAGGGTTTATTTCCGCTTCTCTAATCGCACCCTGCATGCATCTCACAGGACCGTCTAATGAAGGTGCAGTGATGTGGCTCGCATCGCTGCTCATACCAAACCCTAGTATTTCAGCGTATATTTTGGCTCCTCTTTTTTTAGCAAATTCCATTTCTTCAAGAATTAACATTCCTGAGCCTTCAGCAATAACAAATCCGTCTCTATCCTTATCAAACGGACGAGAAGCTCCCTGTGGATCATCATTGTTTGTCGAAAGAGCCCTCATTGCATTAAATCCACCTATGGTCAATGGAATGATAGGCGCCTCTGTTCCCCCCGCGATCATTACATCGGCCTCTCCCCTCTTTATTGCCATTGTTGCGTACCCTATTGCATGAGAACTTGCGGCGCATGCTGTAGTCATAGCGCAGTTAGGACCCTTAGCGTTATAAATAATCGATACGTGACCGGCTGCTAAATTAGTAATGATATTAGGTATGAAAAACGGAGATAGACGACCTGGCCCCCTTTCTTGCATTATTAATACTGTATTTACAAAGGTCTCCATTCCTCCTATTCCGGTACCAATCAATGTTCCGACTCTGGGGGATAGCTCGTCAGTTATCTCAAGACCGGCGTCCTCAAGAGCAAGTTTGGTGCTGGAAACCGCATATTGAATAAATCTGTCGGTTTTTATTGCTTGCTTGGGATTCATGAAATCCTCGGGATTAAAATTGGTTATTTCACCCGCTATTTTAGTTTTATGCTCAGAAGGGTCAAACCTCTCTATAGTCCTAACTCCAGAACGACCCTCACAGACAGCATCCCAGGTCTCTTTGTTCCCGATTCCAAGGGGTGTAATAAGCCCGATCCCCGTGACCGCTATCCTTTTTTTCATTACTTTTTGCGTTCCGTGATAAAGTTTATAGCGTCTTGAACCGTGATAATTGTTTCTGCGTCTTCATCAGAGATCTCTAAACCAAACTCATCTTCCATAGACATGATTAGCTCAACTAGGTCGAGAGAATCAGCACCCAGGTCTTCGATAAAAGATGACTCCAGTGTAATTTCGTCTTCTGATTTTCCTAATTGACTTGCAACCATTGCCTTAACTTTGCTGAGGATTTCTTGGTCCTGAGCCATAATTAACACCTCCTTTAATTTTAAGTATATATACCGCCGTTGACTCTAAATACTTCACCAGTGATATATGAAGCATCGTCGGAGGTCAGAAAAGCAACTGCCCCCGCAACATCTTCAGTTGTACCGAATCTATTTAACGGTATTTTAGAAATATAATCTTTTTTCATATCTTCCGGTAATTGATCTGTAATATCAGTTTTAATAAACCCTGGGCTTACTGCGTTGACAGTGATACCCCTGGGAGCCATTTCCCTTGCACAGGCTTTTGTAAATCCTATAACGCCGGCTTTTGATGCAGCGTAGTTAGTCTGACCTGCGTTGCCCATCTCGCCTACTACTGAAGTGAGATTTATAATTCTTCCCTCACGTTGTTTAAACATATTGCGCGTTACTGCCCTAGTGCAGTTGAAAGTTCCTTTTAAGTTTATTGAGATTACACTATCCCAATCATCTTCTTTCATTCTCATGAGCAGGGTATCTTGAGTAATTCCTGCATTATTAATCAGTATATGAAGACCACCGAACTTTTCAATGATTTTATCGATTTCCTGATGAACGGTATCAAAGTCAGATACATCGAATTTGGATATTATTGCCTGACCACCCGCATCTTCAATTTCTTTTTTAGTTTCATTTGCCGCAGAGTCGTTCTGCATATAGTTAATTACAACAATGGCGCCTTCGGATGCTAGCCTTTTTGCAATAGACTTTCCAATTCCCCGTGAACCGCCGGTAACAAGAGCAACTTTATCTTTAAGCTTATTCATTATTCATCGACTCCAGTTGTGATATCCTCTCAAAATTACTAACGGAAACATCAGATAATGTCCTTTTTATTAATCCAGATAAAACATTTTTTGGGCCTATTTCTATAAAATTTGTGCATCCGGCATTTTTTAATGCCTCTACAGATTCAAACCACCTTACAGGACTTGTAACCTGTCTTATCAAGAGTTCTTTCATTTTACTAGAATCATTAGTAACTGATGCAGTGCAATTTGCAACTAGAGGTACATTCATTTCTGTAAAAATTACATTGTCTAACACACCTGATAACCTCTGTGCTGCAGGTTTCATCAACTCACAGTGAAAAGGCGCACTTACATCAAGAGGGACAACTCGTTTAGCTCCATTTGATTTTGCAACTGAAGAGGCCTCTTCTACTGCTTCTTTGTTTCCTGAAATTACAGTTTGTCCAGGCGCGTTAAGATTTGCCGTACTTGCAATCATGCCATTATGAGATACTTGATCACAAATCTCTTCTACCCTCTCTTTATCAAGTCCCAAAACTGCGGCCATGGCCCCTACGCCAACCGGGACTGCTTCTTGCATAAATTCGCCGCGTTTTCTCACTGTATGAACAGCATCTCTTAGCTTTATCGCACCATTTGCAACTAGTGCTGTGTATTCACCCAGACTATGTCCTGCGACAAAGTCTGGTTTTAACGAGGTCTCGTTTTCCAAAACCCTTAAGCACGCTATGCTTGTAGTTAACAAAGCAGGTTGAGCATTTGCAGTTAATGACAATTCGCTCTGCTCTCCTTCAAAGCATAGCTTTGCCAGATTGAACCCTAAGATATCGTTTGCTTCTTCAAACGTGCTTTTTGCTGCAACGAACTCATCATAAAGCTCTTTGCCCATTCCCACGTACTGGGAACCCTGGCCCGGGAATACGAAAGCAATCATGTGGTCTTATCCTTGAATTAGTTGAAATTATATTATGACTCTACTTCTTGCTTCTCTTTAATGAAAGTCCTTCCCTTGTAGAAGCCGCAGCTCGGGCATGCTCTATGTGGTGATTTATGCTCACCGCAATTCTGACATATAGATATACCCGGCTTGATTAATTTATAATGAGTTCTTCTTTTTCTGGATCTGGACCTGGAATGTTTTCTTTTAGGAAGTGCCATTTCTTAATTCTCCCTTTTTGTTCTCATATTTTTAAATTTTTTAAAATCGCAAATCTTGGATTAACCTTTTCACTTTCACATGTACAAGTTTCTTGATTTAAATTAGTACCACAAATCGTACATAGGCCTTTGCAATCTTCATTACAAACTACTTTTACCGGCAGTGAAATTGCTATTTGCTCCATTAAATAATTGCTTAAATCTATTTCATCATCTCTATAAGTCTCATGTTCAAGGTCATCATCTTCGTCGCTAATTTTATCGGCAGGCGAAAGAACAAGGCTTACATAAGGGCTAAGCTCTATTCTAACAGGCTCTACGCATCTTGAACACGAAGTTTGTATTGAAAGCTGCACGTTGCCAGTAACAGTGACTTCCTTAAGTACTCTTGTCACCTGCAAATCAATCCCGATTTTTGATAGAAGGCGAATCCCCTCACCTTCAGAGCAAAGTTCAGGCAGATTTACCAGCCACTCGGGCTCTTCTAATGCTTTAATATGAACGCCACTTTCCGAAATATTAGAAACACGTAGTTTCATCGCGCCTGTTGATATCATATTACTGTTAAAATTAATGGGATTTAATAATAATACAAGATTGCTCATTTGCAAGTAAAAGATTCATATTCAGGCCAGGTGGCATGAAACAAAGTGTTCCCCACCAACATCACGAAGTTCCGGTTCAATTGTTTTACACTTCTCGACAGCTATCGGGCAACGTGGGTGAAAGCTGCAGCCTGAGGGTGGGTTAATTGGACTAGGCACATCTCCTTTTAATACTGTTATCTCTCTTTTTCGACTTGGATCGGCAATCGGCACGGATGAAATCAAGATACGTGTATAGGGGTGAAGAGGGTTTTTGTATAGCTCTTTACTAGGAGACATCTCAACAATTTTTCCTAAATACATTACAGCCACTTTGTCGCTTATATGTCTTACCACTCTAAGATCATGAGAAATAAAAAGATATGAGAGCTTAAATTTCTCTTGAAGTTCTATAAAGAGGTTAATGATTTGTGCCTGAACCGAGACATCAAGAGCAGATATAGGTTCATCGCAAACTATGAACTTCGGCTTAAGAGCAATCGCTCTTGCGATGGCTATTCTTTGGCGTTGACCCCCGCTAAATTCATGAGGGTAACGTGAAAGAGCGTCTTCTCTGAGTCCTACTGTGATTAAGAGATCGCGTACTAAATCTTTTCTCTCCTGCCCTGAAGATATGTTATGTATAGTGAGTCCCTCGGATACTATGCTTTCTACTTTCATTCGGGGGTTAAGGGAGCCGTAAGGATCTTGAAATACAATTTGCATTTCCCTTCTGTAAGGTCTCATTTTAGACGGGGACAGGTGTGTTATATCGTTATTCTCAAATAATATCTCCCCATCTGTAGGCTCAAGGAGTTTAAGTATTGTTTTGCCAAGGGTGGTTTTACCGCAGCCGCTTTCTCCAACTAGTCCTATTGTCTGCCCCTCGGGAATAGACAGGTCTATCCCGTCAACAGCTTTTACAAAGTTTGTAACTCTTGAGAAGACGCCGGATTTGACCGGGAAATATTTCTTTAGATTTTCAATCTTAATTAGTTCGTTAATCGACATATCAGTTCTCTAATTTTACTTCATTTGCTCTCCAGCAAGCAGCTTTATGGGCATTGGCGATTTCTTCTAAAGGAGGCTCATCGGTTCTGCATTTATCAATTACAAGCGGACAGCGGTCCTGAAATCTGCATCCAGTCGGGAAATTATCCGGACTAGGAACCACTCCTGGTATTGCATTTAGCTTTTCTTTATTCTCATGAAGGTCCGGAATTGAGTTTAGAAGTCCAACAGTGTAGGGGTGATGAGGCTCTTTAAAAAGATCGGCTGTAAAACCCTGTTCAACGACTTTTCCTGCGTACATGACATAAAATTCGTCCGCAACTTCTGCTATAATCCCAAGATCATGTGTAATTAAGAAGACCGCCATACCCAATCTTGCTCTCAGATCTTCTATCAGCTCGAGAATTCCTGCCTGTATGGTCACGTCAAGAGCTGTTGTCGGCTCGTCGGCAATAAGCACCTCAGGATTGCACGCAAGCGCCATTGCTATCATCACTCTCTGAGACATCCCCCCGCTCATTTCATGAGGATAGTTGTTCATCCTTCTCTCGGGCGCTGGTATTCCAACGAGTTTAAGTAGTTCTAAGACTCTTTCCTTTACTTCTTTTCTCGATAGATTGAGGTGAGTCCTTAATGCCTCGCCTATTTGATCGCCCACTGTAAAAACGGGATTAAGCGAGCTGATGGGCTCCTGGAATATCATCGATATTCTGTTTCCCCTTATTGAGCGCATGTCTGTATCTGCGTATTTTAATAGATCAGCCCCGTCAAAGATGATCTCTCCGCTATCAATTTTCCCGGGCGGCTCCGGGATAAGTCTCATCACGGATAGGGCCGTTACAGTTTTTCCACAGCCGCTTTCTCCTACAACGCCTACAATTTTGCCTTTGGGTATGTTAATGGATACACCGCTTACAACTTCTACCCTCTTACCATCCGATGCGAAGGAAATTCTTAAATCCTTTATCTGAAGTGCGTAATTCATTATTTCTTATTCGCTTCCCAAAAATTTAGGGTCGATTGCATTTCTAAATCCTTCTCCTAAGAGGTTAAATGAGGTCACTGTTACAAATATAGCCGCGCCGGGAAATAGGACAAGCCACCATGCGAAATCCACATATCGCTGAGACTGTGAGAGTATATCTCCCCAGCTAGGCTCAGGCGGAGGTACGCCGAACCCTAAAAAACTAAGTCCCGATTCTACCAATATTGCTCCTGCAATTCCGAACGAGATGTCTACCAAAACAGGGGCGAGCGAATTGGGAAGCATGTGCTTCATCATAACTCTCCAGTCGTTTCCCCCAAGTGCGACAGCGGCGTCTACATAATCAAATTTTCTAAGCTGGAGAAACTGCCCCCTTATCAGCCGAGCAATCCCGGTCCAGCTTGTAACCCCTATAACAATCATTATGTTGTATATGCTTGGATCTCTGAAAGCCAGTATAGTGAGGATTAAAAAGAAGACCGGAAAGGTCATCATGACTTCAAAGAACCTTGAGACTATAAAATCAATTGTGCCTCCATAATATCCTGCAATGCCGCCTAATAATATTCCAATCACCGCAGCTATGCCCACAGCTACGAATCCAATGGAGAGTGAAATCCTTGCTCCATGTATCATTCGGCTTAATACGTCTCTTCCTCTATCATCCGTTCCGAACAAATGCTCCTTAGATGGAGGGATTAGTACTGATAATAAATCGTTCTCAGTCGGGCTGTATCTGACAGGAGGGAAAATCGCAAAGTCCCCTTTCTTTAAATTTTTATCAAGGGCTTTGAAATCGGTCCCGAAAAATTCGTTATATCTAAATAGAACCGGAAAGTAATACTCGTTATCATACTTAAGCACTATCGGCTTGTTGCCGGCTAAAAAGTTTTGAAATATTGCAGTGCCGAAAAGGATAAGAATAATGACTAAGGCTGACATAGCCAGTCTGTCTTTTTTGAATTTCTTCCAAACACTGCCCCAGTATCCAACACTCTTTATCTCGGTCACTTTTTGGCCTCGAAGCTTATTCTGGGATCTACTAATACATAGATAAGGTCTGCGATCAATATTCCAATCAAAGTAAGCACTGCCGAGATAGTAGCAATTGCCATAATTACCGGATAATCACGGGAAAGTACGGACTCAAACCCTAGCTGTCCAATTCCAGGGATAGAGAAAATACTCTCAATAATGACGCTTCCTCCTATCATTGCAGGAAGAAGACCAGCGAGGATTGTAATTATGGGAATTAGAGCATTTCTTAGAGCATGTTTAAATATAACTATATGTCTCGGGAGCCCTTTCGCCGTCGCAGTCCTTACAAAATCCTCTCTCAGCACTTCGAGAAGGCTTCCTTTTTGAAACCTTGAGAGATAGGCCAGGCCGCCGTAAGTCAGGCAAAACACGGGAAGTACGATGTGCCATAGGAAATTAAGCGCCTTCTTAAAAAACGGATAATTTTCAGCATCCGGAGAGAGGATGCCGTAGACCGGGAATATATCCCAGTAATCCCCACCTCCAAGGAAAAAGATTAAGATCATTGCCATCCAGAAACTCGGGATTGAATAGAGCATAAAAAGGAAAAAAGTGCTGACCCTCTCTGAGAACCTCCCGTGAGCTACCGCTGAATATACCCCTATTGGAATTGCTATTAAATAAATCAGTATGATTGAGATTATATTAAGAGTCAGGGTGATTGGGATCCTTTCCGCTATCTTGTTTATTACCGGGCGGTGGTCTTTGTATGAGCGTCCGAAGTCAAGAGTTGCAATTTGTTTTACCCAGATCCAGTACCTGACATATATCGGCTTATCTAAGCCGTAGAGTTTTCTTGTTTCCTCTACTATCTGCTGTGTGATTGCCTCGGCCTGAATACCCTGATCTAGCTGCAATTTCCTCTCGACAGGGTTGCCCGGGGCGAGCTGTATTATAAAGAACGTAATGAGGGTTATTCCAAAGAGTGTCGGAATAAGTAAAAGGAGCCTTTTGAATATATAGTCTCTCATCGTTTAGGTCAGCCGAACTAAGTCTATCAGTAAATTTAATCTAATAAGACTAAATTTATACCTAAATAGTTTCGTTTATAGAAATTGGATCCGGAAACAACTTAAACTTGAGAATGTTTTATTTCATGCCCTTTAGTTGCTATACATCTGCAGCGGAAGAGGAACATGCCACTCAAGAAGATCAATTCCCAAGGGGTAGACTACTACATTTTCAAACCTTTTATTAACTGCTACCGTGGATTTTCTACAGAAAAGAAAGGTGTAAGGTTGTTCTTCATGAATAATCTCAGCAAATTTGCGGTAGAGCTCTTGTCTTTTATCACGGTCAAATTCTGTTCTGGCTTCTTCGATCAGTTTATCAGCCTGTTTATTTTTAAAACCAATAAAATTGGAGCCTTTTTCCGCCTGAGTTGAGCTCCATATTTGATAAGGGTCTGATTCTACGCCCATTGACCACGCGAGCGTGACAGCGTCAAAATTTCTTTCATTTAGCCGTGTAGTAAAAACGGCCCATTCTGTTTTCCTTATATCCATCTGTATTCCCATATTGTCCAGTTCTTCTTTCAGTATGGTTGCAATCTTTTCCCCAGTCTCTGATCCTCCGGGTATCAGGAATTCAAAGGCGAACTTCACCCCGTCTTTGTCCCTTATTCCGTCGCCATCATGGTCTATCCAGTCAGCCTCTTTTAGAAGTTCTTCAGCTTTTTGTGGATCATAGGGGTAAGGGTCGATGGACTTATCATATTCCGGGCCGTTAATGTAAAAAGGATTTGTTACGATAGCTCCTAAATTGTAGAGGATTTTATCAAGAATGAGTTCTCTATTTACAAGATGAGTCAATGCTGTTCTTACCTGTTTATCAGCAAAGTAAGGTCTTTTAGAGTTCCACCCGATGTAGCTGTAATTAGGAGTAAAGTAGCTCAGTTTATCATAGTGTTCATTAAAAGCCGGAGAATTGGTCTGGCGCTCCCACTGAATAGGGGTTAGTCCTGAAACGTCAAGCTCTTCTCGTTTTAATATCTGAAATGAAACTGTGGAATCAGTAATTATTTTAAATACAATTTTATTAATCTTAGGTTTCTCACCCCAGTAATCAGGGTTCTTATCGATGACTATATCTCTTCCTGTGGTCCACCTTACGAATTTATAGGGCCCGGTTCCAATAGGATCTCTCCCGGCGGGGTTGGTATTGAAATCACCTTTGTCAAAAATGTGTTTTGGAACTATCGGCATCCCCCCGCAGAACTCAAGCGCTAGAAAATATGGTTTTGCATATGTAAATTCGACGGTAAGATCATCTATGGCTTTTACGTCTCTAATTTCCTGGTAATAAGCTCTTAATTGGGGGCTGTCTACTTTAGGGTTCATAATCGTATTGTATGAAAATACAACGTCCTCTGAGGTAAACGGTGTGCCGTCATGCCATTTTATCCCCTCTCTCATTTTAAAAGTATATGTGAGTTTGTCCTCTGATATCTCCCAAGACTCAGCAAGTAGCGGGTCGAGCTCGAGTGTCTCATTGTTTCTTTCAATTAACGTCTCGTAAATCTTTCCGTTATTGATGATCCCTTCATATGCGTCTGTTGCTGTAATCGGGTTCAGTGTAGCAGGCTCAGCGCTTAGGTGATAAATAAGCCAGTCGCCCTCTACCGGTTCTGAATCTAAAACGGTCTCTTCAGCGAGTTGACCTTCTGACTTTCCCCGACTTTCCCCCGGGTTGTCATTGTCTGATTTGCAGGCAATAAGGGCAAATAGAATTGTGATATTCAGAAATGTAATGAGTAACAGTCTCGGCAATTTAATCTCCTATAGTCTTGTTCGTCAGATTTATTCGCTGCCTTTACCGCTCCACGAGTCCTCTTGGGGTTTTGCCGGCGTATTTGGAATAGCCTTTGGGAGTACCTTTTCATAAAATGGTCTTAAGATATCGAGCGGAATCGGGAATATTATTGTTGAGCTTTGTTTGCTGGACATCTCAGTTAAGGTCTGAAGATATCTTAGCTGGAGCGCCATAGGACTCTGGGCGAGGATATCAGAAGCTTCGGTTAATTTTGTCGCAGCCTGGAATTCACCTTCGGCGTTTATAATCTTGGCCCTTCTCTCTCTTTCCGCTTCTGCCTGACGTGCCATGATCTGCTTCATGTCATCCGGAAGGTCAACATACTTTAATTCGACCAATGTAACTTTTATTCCCCAGGCGTCTGTTTGTTTGTCGAGAACATCCTGAAGTTTCAGATTTAGTTTCTCTCTTTCGGCAAGGAGCTCATCAAGCTCTACCTGTCCCAAGACACTTCTTAGAGTAGTCTGAGATAATTGAGATGTTGCGTAGAGATAATTTTCTACATGTATGATCGCTTTAATTGGGTCTACAACGCGGAAATAAACAACAGCGTTAACTTTTACAGAAACATTGTCCCTGGTAATAACATCCTGAGGAGGAACATCCATAGTAATAAGTCTGAGACTGATTTTGGTCATTTTATCGACCATAGGGATAATCCATTTTAACCCCGGGCCTTTTAAGTTGACTATTCTTCCCAGCCTGAATACCACACCCCTCTCGTATTCGTTTAATATTCTAATTCCTGATAAAATGAAAAGCGCAATTATTCCAACAAAGATGATTACAGGTGAAAACATTTTGATGCCTCCTGGTTTATTTTAACTTTCGACCTTCTCTACTTTTAGTTTGAAGCCTTTTTTAGATTCTACAACCTTTATTTTATCGCCTTCACTAATGGGTTCATCGCTCAGAGCGTCCCAGTATTCGCCCACCACATATATTTTGCCGGATTCCCCAATGTCTGAAACTGCGCTTCCTTCTTCTCCAATAAGACCTTCCATGCCCGCGAGCGGTTTTAAGTTCTGAGCCTTTATTAAATAAAAGAGAACATAACCAAAAAAGAGAGCGATGGCGCCGGTTGAGGCGATTACAACCCCGTAGCCTACTCTTATATCCGAATCAGGTGTATCAAAAAGGAGCAGCGCTCCCAGAGCGAAACTGATAACACCCCCTGTGGTTAAAAGCCCATAGCTCGAGATGTATACCTCCGCAACAAATAGAGCTATTGCTAATAGGAGTAATACAACTCCTGCATAGTTAAACGGCAGTATTTGGAATGATACGAAACCCATCATTAGACATACAACCCCTGCTACTCCGGGAAAAATAAGACCGGGGTTATAAAACTCAAGGAGTATTCCCAGTGAACCGAGTGATAATAAAAGAAACGCTATATCAGGAGTGCTTAATATATCAATTAATTTCTGTTTAATGCTCATCTCTACTCTTTGTATTTTAGCTCCGCTGGTAAGAAGGGTTCTCTCTCCTTGGGGGAGTTTTACCTTCATGCCGTTAATCTGGGTTTGAAGATCAGCGATGCTAGGAGAAATTAAATCTATTACTTTCATCTCTAGCGCATCTGTCGCGGTAATTGAAGCGCTCTCCCTTACAGCGTCAATTGCCCACTCGACATTGCGCCCTCTGTGCTCGGCAATGCTCTCAATGAATGAGGACGCATAGTTTTCAATCTTTTCGCTCATAATATCTTCATTTGTTTTCTCTGCAGATTCGTTGTCATTTTGTTCTTTAGTTTTTTTTGTAGGGCCCTGTTCTTTCTTTTCAGGTTGTTTCCCTCCAGGGATTAGGGATACAGGATGGGCAGCTCCTATGCTGGTGCCTGGTGCCATAGCTGCAATATTAGCTGATAAAGTGATGAATACGCCTGCTGAGGTTGCTGAGGCGCCGCTTGGAGATACGTATACAACCACAGGTATGGGAGAATTAAGTAGAAGCTTTACAATTTCTTTTGTGGAAGAGAGAAGGCCTCCCGGAGTATCTAAAAGAATGAATAGTGCCTGGGCTGATTTCATTTCGGCTTCTTTTAGCCCTGTCCTTATGTAGTCCAGAGTTGCGGGATTAATAGTTCCGTTTATTTCAATTACTATTATTTCATTTGATAATGGATTCTCTTTAACATCTTTCTCTATGTTGCTTTCTACATACGGAGTATTTAGCTTCTCTCCATTCTTGGTGTCGGCATAGCTTAGATAGAAGCTTAACAAAGAAAAGAGTATCAATAAAACCGATAGAGATCTTAGCATTGTGATCACCCTAAAAGAAGTTTAGCTTTGACTGCGACAATCCGCAAGACTTAGATGAGGTGGTATATATTTGCAAACAGTAATAATAGCATGAATTGAACTTGTAATTCTATTAGCTGCGATTATAATTTCCCCCCATGGCTACAAAAATTAAATATACAGAAAAAGAACTTAAACAGCCCGATGAATTTAATAAAACCGTTGTTCGGGTGATTGATTTTGCTTCGGACCACGCAAAAAAAATTCTTATAGCATTAGTTATTATAATTGTTATTCTCGTGGGTGCTTTTTTTGTAAATTCCAATTCTCAGAAAAAAGAACTTGAAGCTAATATTATGTTTGACAATGCGTTTGTGTTGTTTGATGCGGGAGATTATGAAGTGGCACTTAAAGGATTTTTAGATACTGCTGAAAAATATCCCGGTGAAGGTATATCTAACATAGCGTTATACTATGCAGCAATTATTAATTTTAAAAACACTAACTACAATGAGGCGGTCAGTTTGCTAAAGCGTTTTGAAGCAAAAGAAGTAAACGAGCCTATGCTAGTTGAATCAGCGGTTCTAAATCAGGGGCTTGCATATTTTAATCAAAACGAGTGGCAGAAAGCTATTGATTACCTCTCTAGAATAAATGACCCGTCAAGTCCTTATGAAAAGCAAGCAAAGCTTCATATCGCTTTATCGTATCAAAAATTAGGTGATACAGATCGTGCCAACGCTATCTATAATCAAATTTACCAAAATCAAGCTGGCTCTAAGCCAGGTTTCTCTTCTGTAAGCCAGACGCCGATTACGAGGTAAATTCCTTTTTATACATTAAGTACCTAAGGTTTATCCAATTATTGATCGTATCTATTAATATAAGATAAAGACAATAAGAATTCAGTATTTAGAAATAGTGACTTTAGGGATTAAACAGGTTTTACTTTTGATTTAAGAAGAATTCTCAACCTGTTTCTGATTTCCGGAGTAACGAATGGCTTATCTTTCAGTTTTCCTGTAATTTCAAGCATCCTCTTATAAGTATTTACAAAAGCCATACACTCCGGACAGTCCCCCGTGTGTTTTTCAAGCTCTTTTAGAGTTTGAAGATCCAGCTCAAAGTCAATATAACCCATAATGTTTTCAACTACATCTTTACACATAAACATAATTTCTATCTTCTCCACTCGTGGAAATAGTCAGATAATCTATCACGTAAAAATAGTCTTGCTCTGTGCAGTCTTGACTTTACTGCGGGTATAGAGATCTCAAGTATATCTGCCACTTCCTCATTTGAGAGCCCCTCTGCATCTCTTAGATGAAAAACTGTTCGATAGGACTCAGGCAGTTCATTAATTGATTTGTCTATTATTTTAAGCGCCTCATTACTAAAAATTATAATGTCCGGTCTTGAGCTCCAGTCCTTTGCCATAACTCTACCCATAAGGGTGCCTTTTTCGTCATAAGGGTAGTAATTTTCAAGACTGATATTGCTTTCATGCTTTTTTTGTGATCTTAAGTACATGTAGCTTGCATTAACCGTTATCCTGTAAAGCCAGCTCGAAAATTTGGATTCTCCACGGAAAGTGTCCAGTTTTTTGGTCAGAGTAAGAAAAACTTCCTGGAAAACCTCCTCGGCATCGCTTGAATTACGCGTTATCCTGAGCGCAAAACCGTAAATTTTATTTGCGTATCTGCTGACAATTTCATCAAATGCATTCTCGTTCCCTGTTTTCGTATAAAGATTAACGAGCTCATCATCAGATTTATCAGACATATATTCATCGTTTTTAGTTACAATAATATTAATTAGCTTTTTAAGAAACCCGGTTTCCATTTTCCCCTCTCAGTGATTGTAGAATCCGTAATGGGTAAAGATTGAAAGCACAATTGATTATATGGACTATCTAGTTCTAGAATATAAGATGAAATTAATTTATAGAAGGTTCATTTTTGCATCCGTATTCTTTTGAAAGTGTAAATACCCTGTCCTGATTAGGAATAAATCTTCCGTCTTTATGATTTCTTACTCTAATGAGAACTTTGTCGGATCCGCATGCGAATGTGAGGAGGCGTGATTCAGACTCTTTTAGCCCCATAATTTCAGGGCGAATGGAAGATATATGGACAAAAATTGTACCCTCATATTTATCTTTCTCCACAATATTATTCATAATTCCATGCGGTAGATGCAAGTGTCCCGAGAGCCATAAATCAACTTGGTATTCTTTAAGTACTTGAGTGAATCTCTTAGAATTAATTATTTGCCGATCTCTAAAAGATGAGAACGGTATTCCGCTATCCTCAAGGGGTGCATGGGTGGTGACGACTATAATTTTATCCTGATTATTTGCTACTAGAGCCTTCCACCAGTTAAACACTTCATCAGATATCTCAGTTGCTTTTCCTCTCTGGGAATCGGACATGAATATAAAGAGAATATTCCCCCTTAGTACCGAGTAGTTAACTTTCTCTCTGAGTTTTTCTCTAAAGAGTTTTCCCATGTCGGTTTTTAGATCATGGTTACCTATTATCTCGTACCACTCTTCAATGTAAGAGTTGTTTCTAGCCTGAACGTACCAATCAAAGGTTTCTTCGTCAGTTTGATTTACTATGTCGCCCGCTACAATGGCGAGGTCTATATTTGGGACATAATCGTTTATATCGGTTATTGCGATCTCAAAAGCTTCTTCATGTCCTCTACTTCTAGGCTGTATATCGGCAAGGGCCCATACGGTTAAAGTGTCTTTTGAGTTAAACCAGTTTGCCTCGGTGAGTTCATCGCCTGATGTATAACCTATGTAGCATGAAGATTGTATAAGGAGAAGAAATAATGAGAGAAATTTTAGCTTGGCGGGCATATTAAATTGTAAGACTTATGTTATTGCTGTTTCGGGGACTCCAAGTGCTTCTTCGTTTTTTACACCGCTGATTCTAACTAATACTTCATCTCCGATGTTGAAGCTGCCCCCTGTTATTCTGACCGGGATATAGTTGGGTGTTGTGCCCTTTGAGCCTTTCTCGATCAGTACTGGGAATTTTCTTCCTATGAATTGTTTAAAAAAAGAAGTTTTTTTATTACTACCGAGTTCTCTTAGTCGTTTGCTTCTGTCTTTTACTATTTCAGGGTGTATCTGCTCAGGCATCACCGCAGCCACGGTCATCTTTCTTTTCGAATAAGGAAATACGTGGAAGTAAGTGAGAGGAGAATCCTTGGCAATCTGATAGGTGTTTAGAAATTCGTGCTCGGTCTCTCCCGGAAATCCAACCATTATGTCTGAGCCGATTGCGGCGTCGGGGATTCTTTCTCTAATCAGATTGGCTAAGTCGAGAAATCTTTCGGGATCGTATCTTCTTCTCATTCTTTTAAGAACGTCCTGATCACCGCTCTGAAGAGCAATATGAAACTGTGGACAAATAGTCTTGGATTCTGCAATAAAATCTATAAGTTCGAGTTCCGTATCAGCCGGGTCAAGAGATGTTAATCTCACGCGATTTACTATTTTTTCTTTCTCTATCTCTCTAATCAGTTCAAAAAAATTGGACCCTATATCTCTACCATAGCTCGCGATATGAACCCCGGTTAAAACGATTTCCTTATAACCCGATAGGGCCAATTTCTCCATCCTATGAAGAATTTCAGGAATATCTAGGCTCCGGGATCTTCCTCGGGCACGCGGGATAATACAGAAGGTACATGCGTAGTTGCAGCCGTCCTGTACTTTGAGAAATGCCCTCGTTCTGCCAGGGAATACTTCTATGTCGGGAGATTCAAAACCTTTTTTCTTCTCCTTAAAAATGTCGGATATAAAGACCTTGGGTTCTTCTTGACGTTTCCCTTCCCTTATTATTTTTAAAAGGGAGGAGAATTTGTGGGAGTTTCCGATTACATAGTCGACCCCTTTAACTTCCTTTAGTTCTTCAGGGGATACCTGTGCATAGCAGCCAGTGACTACAACCACACCATCGGGGTTAGCGCGTTTAGCACGGCGAATATAATTTCTTGCCTCGGCGTCCGCTTTGTGGGTCACGGTGCAGGTATCAATTACATATACGTCTGCCTTATCCGAGAAAGGAACCGTTTTGTATTTGCTTTTTGGTAGCTGGTTGAGAATTACAGCGGTGTCATATTGATTTACCTTACACCCTAATGTGACTATAGAGACGCTTTTCATATCTACAGCACCCTGTTTATCCACCCGCCGCCAAGTACTTTCTTGTTCTTATAAAATACGACTGCTTGTCCGGGGGTAATTGCGCGCTGGGGGTTTTTAAATTCAACCACTGCGTCTGTGTCAGACTTCATAGTTACAAGCGCGTCATCTTCACGGTGTCTATATCTTACCTTGGCTTTCACTTCGAATTCTTTTTCTGCTATATTATCAGTACTGCTGTTATTTGCTGTTAGATCCTCGACCCAGGATATTTTTTCAGCCAGGAGTTTATTGCTGTATATTTTATCTTCTTCCCCGACAACCACTCGGTTTTCAGAAGGCTCAATCTCAACTACGTACATAGGCTTACCTGCTGCAATCCCAAGCCCTCTTCTCTGTCCTACTGTAAACGAGAAGATTCCCTTATGTTTTCCCATGACATCCCCTTGGGTATTAACTATGTCTCCTTCATTCTCTGTAAATTCGGACTGACTAATTAAGTAATCCCTATAGTTGCCAGAGGGTACAAAGCAAACACCGGTGCTATCGGGTTTTTCTGCTAATTTCAGGTTAAGTTTTCTCGCCATATTTCTCACATCATCCTTTTTTAGTGAGCCCAAGGGAAACATAAGGCGGCTCAGCTCCTTTTGTTTTAAGGTATAGAGAAAATATGTCTGATCTTTGTTTTCGTCATCTGCTTTGTTCAACGAATATATTCCATTTACTCTCTCTATCTTGGCGTAGTGCCCTGTTGCCAAATAGTCGGCTCCAAGCTCTAGCGCGCGTTTTAAAAGAAGATCAAATTTTACAAACTGGTTACATAGTACGCAGGGGATCGGCGTTTTCCCCGATTCATATTTCTCTACATAGTCTTTAAGTACGAGTTCTTTAAAGGAATCCATAAAGTTGACTACGTAATGGGGTATATCAAGCTCCTGAGCTACACGCCTCGCATCAACCACATGGTCTAATGAGCAGCATCCACCTTCGGCATCTTTATAATCCAAAAGCTGCATAGTAATACCTATAACCTCATGGCCCTCTTGTTTAAGGAGCGCTGCAACCGTAGTGCTGTCAACGCCTCCGCTCATTGCAACGACTATTCTTTTCTTGCTCATAATTATTACAAGAGGTTACCTTAGGCCTACTATCGAGACAAATTCGGAAACTATAAACTTAACCATAAGGATTCTATAGATTGGTAGAGTAAAATGGTTTAGACTATGCCCTCTTCTACTCCTACAATAGAATAGTAAGATTCTTCTCCAAGTGTAAGCTCTCTAGCTTCGACATATTCGCTTACGGAAAGGTATAACTCCGAGCTTACAATAACTCTCCAGATAGGAGAGATATCACATATGCTTCTGGCTGTGTCTGTAACTCCTTTTATACCTTGAGGTACCCCGCTGTCACTATAAACATTTAAGGTTTTTGTTGCTATCCCTATTTTTCCGTTTATAGCGATCTTCCCTTCAAGCTTTCTTTCTCTGGTTATTGTAGCTAGGTGTTGAAGGACTTCGACTGCTGAGCAGATGGCTCTTAGCTCGGGATTGGTCTGTTCTTCAGGCGCATTGAAAAATGCCACTATTTCCTCTTTCATTAGAGTTTCTATAACGCCTCCATAGTTAGATATGATAGAGGAGGCAGACTTTCTGTAATCAGCTAGAAAGGAATTAAACTCAGTTGAATCCAGAGTTGAACTAAGATCTTGGAAGTCTGCAATTTTAGCTACAATAACTGTAACTCTCCTGGTGTTGGTTTCTTCCTCTTTTTCTTCAGTAGCAATAAGCGTAGGTTGAAAAATAGGCTCCTCAACTTCAACATTTTCTCTTCTCTTGACCATGTCGAGCATCTGATTAAATGTTTCATATGCCCTTATCATAGTAACGTCATCCCCTGCCTCACTTGACTCAAGCTTTGTAGTTAAATCTCCTCTCGATACTCTTTTCATACCCGAGATAATCTTTTCAATAGAGTCAGACTTTCCATTTGAGAGGAGTGAAAGTATAAAGAGAACAATTAGGGAGACAACTAACCCGATCAATGCGCTCCACAGTGCTGTGTATATAATAAGATTCTTAAAGTCCGTTCCAACTAAGCCGAGTAAGATTGTGCCGTTCTCAGATGTGGTAATGGGGAACATCTCTATATTCTCCCCTTCATCACTGCCAAAACTCTCTTGCAGGACTCCTTCTGAATCAAGGAGCTTTATATAAAGCACGTCCTGTCTTGAGTTTAAAATATTCTTAGCGGTTTCATCAAAACTGGCATCAGGAGCACTAAATAGTTGTACTAGTTCTTGAGCTTTTTGTTCGGATAAAGTTGAAATAAAATAGTAAGAGCTAAAAACTGAAACTAGAATTGATACAAGGACAAATATTGCAACTAAAAGAAAAGAAACACCTGAGCCGGGCTTACTCATATTTGTCCCAAATCCCATTTTGATAGTTTTTCAATTTGGCAGTTAGTTTTTTGAAAACTATAATTGGCATAATCCGGATTCATCTTTTTCATAATACTAATTTAATTTGCACTAGTAAAGAAAAAATTCATACAGAAGCCTAAATTTGTTATCAAAATACAAATCTTTCGTAAATAACACACAATAAAACTATAAACTAACAAAATCTGCCACAGTAATTACAGGTATGAACATTTTGAGTGACTAATAAAAGCCACCTGTTTTAACAAGTCTAATTTGATAAAGGTTGGATATTAATTTTAGTTTTATTCTTTGCAAATTTCTGAAATTCTACTTTACCTTCGATTAGAGCAAATAATGTGTGATCCCTACCTATCCCTACGTTATTTCCAGGATGGAACTTAGTACCACGTTGTCTGGCAAGTATATTGCCAGCCAAAACTATTTCACCGCCGAATTTCTTTATGCCAAGCCTTCTTCCCGCGGTGCTACGCCCGTTTCTAGTACTTCCGCCGCCTTTCTTAGTAGACAATTGTATTTACCTCCTAATTCAAGATGTCCGTTATTTCGACCGTTGTGTAACGCTGGCGATGGCCGTTTTTATTACGGTAATCCTTTCTTCTCTTAAATTTAAAAACTATGATCTTCTTACCTTTCTTTTCTTTAATAATCTTAGCTTTAACAACCGCATTCTCAACAACTGGGGCACCAACTTGGACATCCCCTTTGTCGTTTGATACCATTAATACTTCATTAAACTCAATTGCATCCCCCGGGTTTCCAGCCAGAATTTCGACATCTATTACATCTCCCGGGTTTACGGTGTATTGCTTTCCACCTGTTTTAATAACTGCCTGCATAATAATATTCCTCCGAATTGACTAAACCACTAACTAATTGAGTAAGCCACTAACATTATTCCCTTATTTATATAGTCTTGTCAAATATTTTCGTAATATTTTTGATGAATTTCTATGAATTTTTAATTTCGGCTTAGATTATACCTCAAAATCTAATAATTGCACCATAATTATTGCTTTTTTGTACTAATTTAGTTTTATTAGAAAGTTATGGCTAAAATTTTCCTATTCAAGCTTTATATGGTCTGATGGGATAGGGCACGGAAGTGCCGCTCAAGTGAGGGTAAATCGTAAGATATTAATCATTGAATAGTTAGATCATGTTTTATATTTGTTGTAGGCGCGCTCTAATTTCTCATCGTATTTATTCTTTTTGTATCCAGGACCG
>PVMK01115314.1_pt1 | contig 72799 bp, 76 predicted proteins | sample 1853481 | NCBI WGS metagenome assembly PVMK01 (sample SAMN08533507, study PRJNA380276) | Marine sediment metagenome, whole genome shotgun sequencing project.
TCCGGTGATGATCAACACCACGCGGGGTTTGCTGGAGGTTGATCCATCTGAGCTCGAGTTGATGCGGTCGGTGGCTGCGACTCCGACCGAGACGATGCGTCGGGTGAGGATCCCTCATGCCCTTCCGTTCCTCTTTGCCTCTCTCAAGGTCGCCAGTGCACTGTCGTTGATTGCCGCGATCGTTGCCGAGTACTTCGGAGGCCCTCAGGACGTTCTCGGCCAGTACATCATCAATCGGGCGAATCTCTTTCAGTTCCCTGATGCCTGGGCGGCGATCCTGGTGGCTTCGATTCTCGGTGTGACCTTCTATGTGTTGATTCTCGGCGCAGAGCGCTTGTTCATGCCGTGGCATGTGTCGCTCCGAGCCAGGGAATAGGAACGTTTTTCCCACTCTGCGCAGTACTGGCTGTTCCCCGGATATGGTTCACGTTCGAATTCGATAAGGAGGAACGGATGAAGTCGACAGGATGGGGACGATACGTCTTCGGGCTTGCCGCTTTTGCAATGGTTCTGGCAGCCTGTGGTGATGACGACGGAGCAGCAGGCGCCGAGGGATGTGATGAGGTAGACGAGGTGACCTTGCAACTGCAGTGGTTCGCCCAGTCTCAGTTTGCGGGGTACTACGTTGCCCTCGACAACGGTTTCTACGCCGACCAGTGTCTCGATGTCGAGATCCTCGAGGGTGGGGTCGACATCGTTCCCCAGCAGGTTCTTGCCACCGGTGGCGCCGAGTTCGGGTTGGCGTGGGTGCCCAAGGCACTGGTTTCCAATGAAGGCGGCGCAAACATCGTCAACATCGCTCAGGTGTTCGAGCGGTCGGGCACTTTGGAAGTTTCGCTCGCCGACTCTGGCATAGAAACCCCCGAGGACTGGGCCGGGAAGAAGGTCGGGAACTGGGGCTTCGGCAACGAGTTCGAGTTGACGGCGGCCATTTCCAAGTTCGGTGTCGAAGATGTCGAACTGGTCGGTCAGGACTTCACGATGAATGCTTTGCTCAACGGTGAGATCGCCGCCGCCGAGGCGATGATCTACAACGAGTACGCCCAGGTGTTGGAAGCGATCAACCCCGACACCGGTGAGCTGTATCAGCCTGGAGATCTCAACGTCATCGACTTCAACGACGTCGGCACCGCAATGCTCCAGGACGCGGTGTGGGTCAATGCAGAGTGGATCGCCGAGTCGGGCAATGACGACATTGCAGTCCGGTTCCTCACCGCGACGTTCCAGGGCTGGATCCACTGTTTGGACAATTTCGACGACTGTGTCGATGTGGTCCTCGACAATGGATCGACCCTGCCGGCGGGACATCAGGAGTGGCAGCTCAACGAGATCCTGGCTCTTATCTTCCCGGCGACCAACGGTATTGGTGTCATGAATGTCAATCTCTGGAACCAGACGGTCGAGATCGCCACCACGGAGATCCCTGATCTCCAGGGTGTCACCGTTTCCGACGATGCCTTCAGGACCGATCTTGCGGAGAAGGCCATTGCCAATCTCTCTGATTCGGATACCGATGGCGACGGCTACTCCCGTCGTGATATCGAACTGAAGGAAGGCGGCGAGTAGCTCGGAGCCGCCTTGGTCCGGTCCTACCCCTCTCGGTGGGTTGTCAGCGCCACGCGACAGCCCCCGAGACGGGCTTGGCGCCAGCGCCCTCGGGAGGACTCGAACCTCCGACACCCGGTTTAGGAAACCGGTGCTCTATCCCCTGAGCTACGAGGGCATGAAGTTGTGCAAAGCCTGGTAAAGGGGCCTTTTTGCGCTTCTTGTCGAAGTCTAGAGCGTCGCCAGATTTTGCATTTTGGCCGCACCTGGGTCGCACCGTAACGAGCATCCATCGAATCCGCGAAGTCTTCGTCTGGCTTATCGACAGCCGGTACGAGCCTGAATCTGGCGCAGGCGATACGTGAGTGACGTGGTGCTGGCCGATGTCTAAATAAGAGCGAACTGCTCTTCGGTGGGCTCAGCTCAGCAATACCACGGCTCAGTTAGATACGGAATATCTGTGACTGGGCGGACATCGGCCAGTGGAGGGTCGTGATAGGCATCTGATTCATCGTGCTGGGCCGTATGCGCGGCGCGCCAAATGTCGTTGAATATCTCCCTCCGGCTGTGCTTGGCCGCCTGGCCCTGTTCCACGATCATGACGACGTCGTGGTAGAGGCGGTCCATCGCCGGGTCTGTATGCCTCCACGGGTACACGAGTAGTTGATGGTCGAATTCCGAAACTAGATCCTTGATCTCAGCAAGCTCCAGCAGCTTGCTTCCGGCGGGTATCAGGAGGCGAATGGCGTACTGCACCGGAGAAACGTGGTCGATGAGGTTGAGGCGCACCAACGTCCTCAAGAACTCGGTGTACCCGGCAAGGGTTGTCCAGGGAGTAAACGTCACAAACGTAGGGTTCAGAGCCAGATCAACGTTGCGAAACAGGCGTAGGGACATCTCGACGTCGTGGAGGGTGTGGCGTTTGTCGAATCTCTCGAGGATGCGATTGTCAAAGGACTCGACTGCGCTGGTCACCAAGACACAACCGGTCTCCTTGAGCGTCGGGACGAGATCGGGGTGCTTGCTCAAGTGCTCGATCTTGATCGTGACGTCGTAGGACAGGTTTGGAAACTCCTCGTGCATGCGACGAACTATGCGCAACGAGTGTTGCGGGCCATTGAAGAAGTCAGGGTCGCCGAAAGTTATGTGTTCGGCACCCTTATCAACCTGATGGCGCACGTCCTCGATCACAACTTCTGGCGGCACAATCACGAACCTGCCGTTGTACACCGGAACAACCGGACAATGTCGACAAAGGTGCTTGCAGCCACGGGAGGCTTCGGTGTAGCCGACGATGCGAGATACTTCCGGCGTCACCTGTAAGCGTGCGTATTGATCGAGCCCAGGGAGACCGGTCCGGTCGGGAACCATGAATTTCTGTCGGCTGAGCGAGCCGTTTGCAGCCGGTCGGCCGTGGGCGTCGGGGCGCTGTTCGGCGATGCTCGTATAGGTGTCTACGAGGCCTTCCTCGAATTCTCCGCCTAACACGGTGTCCGCGCCCAGCGCTCGGAGATGTGTCTCATTCATTGGGGCGTAGAGTCCAAAGAAACAAATGTGAGCGTCAGGATTGACCTGTTTGACACGAGCCAGCAAATCCTCTGCCAAACGTGTAGCGGTGTGCATCGGAATGTAGAAGCCGACCAGATGCGCCTCCCGCACGGGCTCCAGGTCAAGCCGGCACACAGCGAGATCCTGAAGGGTTACGGCAGCTCCGACCGCCTTGAGCCACGCTGCCGGCGAAGCGAGACCGAATGGCTGTCGGCCCAGCTCGTAGGTTGAAATGAGTACAACGTTGGCTGACATGGGTCCTTTTGGGGCGGCCAAGCGACAGGAGTATTGCGCTTCCAATGGCCTACCGCGGGTCGAATCGGATCGTGAGCGGCCATGTGGCCGCGGTGGTTTTGGCACACTATCGGTCCCTGGCCCTCTTCCCCGTGAACACGCGGACCATTCACAATACGCCATGCTCGGTCTGATGGTGGCCCTCACAGTGGTTCGGTCTGACTCTTCTGGGCAACGGCTGATGGCGACCATGCCGGCAGTGCTGGCGCGCATCAGGGCGGATGGGACGAATTCTTGTATTTCGTGGTACCTGTGGTCCATACACTTCGCTGGGTCGAGAAACGGGCCACTCGTAAACGCATCGACGCGCAAGTGAACAAACCGGGCGCTGACGGGACGACCGATCACAGATCCCGACCGTGACAGGGCGGGGAGTGCGACGCAGAAGGAGGAGCCGGATTTGAGTTTGCGAACAGGTTTGGCCGCCACAATTGTTCTGTTTGCTGCTTGTGGCACGTCGCAGGTAGCGGAGGAGCCGCCAACGGCTGTGGTCGTGAGGCCGACTACGACAGAGACTGTTGGCATTGTTGCGACCACGGTCGTCTCGACGACAACTTCGACAGAGGGTCCTGGCGTTGTTGTTGTCTCCGATCTGGTCTATTACGAGTCGGAGGACGGCAATGCGTTGCATCTCGACGTGTATCGCCCAAGCGATGGAGTGGACCTGCCGCTAGTCGTTCTCTTTCACGCCAGTCCGTTGTTTGGAGGCACCAAGGCGAGTGTCAGGGATCTGGCGACGATGATGGCCGAACGTGGCGCTGTCGTCTTTGCCCCGTCGTACGGGAGTCGGGTCTTCGACCCGACCGAAGTCGAATCCTGGTTCAGCGAGCAAGGCCCTTGTGCCGTGTGGACGGCCGTTGATATGGGGCTTTCGTTTGGTGCCGACCCGGGGAATCTGGTGCTGTTTGGTGAAACGACCGGTTCATTTCCGGCCTCAACAGTCTTCTCTCCACCGACCGAGGCGGCTGGTTGCGTTGCAGCCCCGGTAGATGTTGATGTGGAGGCTGCATTCTTCTTCGAGCAAGACTGGTTCTTTGTGCCAGACATTTGGGACCCCGTCCTCACCGATGACCCGAGATATTTCGCAACCATCCAACCTTGGGACGACCTGACCCACCTCAGATCCACCAGTATCTACATCCTTGTCGGGGAGTTGAGCGACCAGGGAGGGTTCGATCGGTCGATGCAGCGTGCCACCTATGTGGACTCTGACTGGGTCCGACTGCGGGATCCCGAAGGGGATCTTGCAGACGCCTGGGTTGCTAGTGGAGGATTGGACGATGACAGGATGAGTCTCACTGACGTCTCTGAAGTATTCACCGCCGTTCTTCTCGATGTCGGATGGGACGCTCAACTGGTTGTTGTTCCCGGCACGGGCCACGGTCTGAATGAGCCTGCCATGGCGTTCGTGGTTGATCTTCTCTTCGAAGAGATGGCGGATTAGCGGCCCAGGGTTTCCTTGTGCTCCAATCGCGACGGAACCAGCCCTGATTGCCCGGCCCGGAGCCTGACTATCGTCGCACGTGCTCTCACCCATTCACAAAGGAGCCAAACATGGCCACAGAGTTCAATGGCGTTGTCAACGTCGATATCCGCGACTCCGTCGAGGACTGGACCCCCTACCTGCAACCCAAGGCGCCGGAGGGCGCCCCCAACGTCCTCATGATCGTCTGGGACGACGTCGGCTACGCCGCTCTGGACGTCATGGGCGGGCCGATCGAGGCACCGGCCATGCGACGTATCGCCGAAAACGGTCTTCGGTATTCGAACTTCCACACCACGGCTCTTTGCTCCCCGACGCGCTCCAGCCTTCTCACAGGGCGCAATGCCACGAGCAACAACATGGCGTGCATCACCGAGGCTTCGGCGGGGTTCCCCGGGTTCTCGGCTCGTATCCCCTTCGAGAACGGGACGATCGCGGAGGTGCTCAACGAACGGGGCTGGAATACCTACGCCATCGGCAAGTGGCACCTCACGCCCGGCGACGAGGTCGATCTCTCCAGTTGGAAGGGCCGCTGGCCCCTGGGGCGAGGCTTCGAGCGCTTCTACGGGTTTCTTGGGGGTGAAACCCACCAGTGGTATCCCGATCTGGTCTATGACAATCATCCCATCGAGCCGCCCGCCACACCAGAGGATGGCTATCACCTCTCAGCGGACCTTGCCGATCAGGCAATCAGATTTGTTCGGGATTCGAAGTCCGTTGCTCCGGACAAACCGTGGTTCATGTACTTCTGCCCCGGAGCCGGCCACGCCCCTCACCACGTGGCCAAGGAGTGGGCCGACAAGTACGAGGGCAAGTTCGACCAGGGTTATGAGGCGATTCGGGAGACGATTCTCGCCCGCCAGAAGGAGATGGGTCTCCTTCCCGAGGACACCGACCTGTCGCCGATCAACCCACATGGTGAGCCTGACGGGATAACCGGCCCCGAGGGTCAACCGTGGCCCCAGTTGGACTTCGTCAAACCGTGGGACTCGCTCAACCAAGACGAGAAGAAGCTCTTCTCCAGAATGGCGGAGGTGTTCGCGGGCTTCATCTCCTACACCGATTATCAGATCGAGCGGTTTCTCGACTATCTCGAGGAGTCGGAGCAGTTGGACAACACTGTCGTCGTTGTGGTCTCGGACAACGGTTCTAGTGCCGAAGGCGGACCCAACGGCACCTACAACGAGAACCGCTTCTTCAACGGTGTCCCCGACACTATTGAACAGAACATGAAGCACATAGACCATCTCGGAGATCCGACTACTTACAACCACTACAACACCGGATGGGCGTGGGCACTTGACACGCCGTTCCCCTACTGGAAGCGTTTTTCCGGCTACGAGGGAGGCACCGCCGACATCTGTCTGGTCTCATGGCCCGCAGGCATTGATGCGCGGGGGGAGATCCGTCATCAGTACACCCACGCCGTCGACGTCGTACCCACCTTGTACGACATGCTCGGGGTGACTCCACCTGATGAACTCAAGGGATATACCCAGAGTCGAATCGAGGGTGAGAGCTTCACTGAGTCGTTCACCAATCCAGAAGCGCCGGAACGCGAGACACAGTTCTATTCGATGCTCGGTCAACGTGCCATCTACCACAAAGGCTGGTTGGCCAACACGCTGCATCCACCACTCTCGGCCTGGTCGAACTTCGACAAGGATGAGTGGGAGCTCTATCACCTTGCCGAAGACCGGACCCAGTCGAAGAACCTTGCCTCGGAGTATCCGGAGAAGCTGGAAGAACTGAAAGGGTTGTGGTTCTTCAACGCCGGCAAGTACGACGGGCTTCCTCTCGACGATCGATCCGCCGCAGAGATCTTCGCCTCCGAGCGCCCCCAACCGAGCAAGCCCCGGAACCGTTACATCTATTACCCGAACACTGCCGACGTCCCCGAGTCGGTCGCGGTGAACATACGCCGACGTTCCTACACCATCGCCGCGGGTGTCGTAGTCAGTGACGAAGCCGAGGGAGTTCTGTTCGCCCACGGCGGTACCGGGGGTGGCCATGCGCTGTACTTGCAGGATGGTCATCTTCATTACACGTACAACTGGCTGGCCGAGGAGCACCAGAAGATCACCTCAGATCGACCGGTCGAACCCGGCAAGCACCTATTCGTCGCCGAGTTCAACAAGACCGGAGACGACCCGGCGACCGGAAGCGCAATGGGCACTCTGACTCTGTACATCGACACCGAGCCGGTTGGGAAAGCGGAGATCCGCACCCAACCCGGTGTCTTCACACTGACAGGGGATGGCTTGTGTGTTGGGCGTGACTCGGCCTCACCGGTGTCACCCGACTATGTGGCGCCGTTTGAGTTCACGGGTGGTGAGATCGAAAGAGTGGTGATCGACGTCAGTGGCGACGCCTATGTCGATCATGAGAAGGAGGCTGTCGCCTGGCTGATGCGTGACTGACTCGGATCGTGCCCGGTGAGGATCCGCTCGATCTAGTTGGAGGGCGAGTATTACTCGGTGTCAGCGAGGAGCTGCGAGGCCTCCGACGGGGCCCGCCCCTGCTGGAGGAGACTGGACATGAGCCGCATCGCGGGGTCGACGTGGTTGAAGAAGGTCTTGTAACCGGCGCATAGGTAGTTGAGGCCTTCTTCGCCGTCCGGGGTGGTGGTGAAACGGTTTCGGGGACAGCCCCCATGACAGGCGAACCGGACTTCACAGTCGATGCAGAACTGGGGAAGAGTATCGCGTTTGGCCGCTCCAAAGGCCTGCTGTCTCTCGGAGGCGATCAGTTCGATCATGGGGGTCTCGGTGATGTTGCCCAGTAGGTAGTCGGGCTCGACATAGTGGTCGCAGGAGTACAAGTCGCCGTTGTGCTCCAACGCCAGCGCCAGGCCGCAAGTCTCCGAGAAGATGCACAACCCGGGTGGCTCGCCGTGCCAGTTGGCCAAAGCGACGTCGAAGTGCTGTACGTACATCTCACCGACGTCATGGTCCAGCCATTCGTTGAAGACCGAGACGAGAAAGCGGCCGAAGGCGTTGGGGTCGACGGTCCGGTCGGTAACGCGGTTTCCTGCCTGGACATAGAGAGGCCGCTTCTCCTTTCGGCTGGTGCTCCATCCCAGATTCGCCAGAGGTAGGAGAGTCTCGGTGGTTCGTTCGACGATTGGAATGAACTGGATGAACCGGACCCCCATCTCGTCCCGGAAGAAGCGGTAGATCTCCAAGGGATGCTCCTGGTTGGCGGCATGAACGGTGCAGAGGACGTTGACGTCCACCTCTGCGGCGCGCAGATGCTGAAACCCGGTCATGACCCGGTCGAAGGAACCGTTGCCTCTCTTGTCGACCCGGTAGGCGTCGTGGAGTTCTCTCGGGCCGTCAACCGACAATCCGACCAGAAAGTCGTTCTCCTTGAAGAATGTCGCCCATTTCTCGTTGATGAGAACGCCGTTGGTCTGGATCGTGTATTCCACCTGCTGGCCGGGTCGGCGATGTTTCTCGACAAGCTCAACCGAACGGCGAAAGAAGTCCAGCCCCATCATCGTCGGCTCTCCGCCTTGCCACGCCACGTTCACCGTTGGAGTTCGGTGCGACTCGAGAAGCTGACGGATGTAGGTCTCCAGGAGATCGTCAGCCATCCGGAATCGGTCCCCGGGATAGAGCATCTCCTTGGAGAGGAAGAAGCAGTACTCACAGTCCAGGTTGCAGATCGGTCCGGTGGGTTTGGCGAGCAGATGAAAGGCCGGCGGCGGTCCCGCCGAAGACGTCAAGGTGTCAAACGGGGTGTGTCTGATGTCGTCGGTCACTCGTGAATCGTATCCGAGATCTGCCCGCTCGTCTCATTGCCTGGCTCTGTCGGCTCACAATCCTCGTCGAGACCCGAGATTCTCAGACGGGCATTCCGGTAGTTATCGGTGATCTCATAGCCGGAGTGACCCAGGCTCTCCGTGATCCGCTCATTGTCGACCTGAGGGTTGGCTACGAAATGGCCGCCGATAGGGTCGGTGTCACGCCAGAGGTTGATCCATGCCGGACACAGCTCTGCTACATCGGCGACCAGATTTGGGATGCCCACGTTGGGAAACATCCGTGGATAAAGGATCCCGAGCTGAGATCCGTAGGTGATGTATGCGATCTTCGACCTGGTTCGGTGCAAGGCGACCGCGGTGATCAAAGAACCCTGAGAGTGTGCGCCCAGGACGGATTCTGTTGGCAGGTCCTGGATGGCAGCTCCCAGATCCCGTACTGACCGTGGGCCATACCCTGGCGGTGCGAGCGGGTGATACCACCTCGGCCAGAACGACCCCAGGTCCCAAAGGATCCCCACCTGACGGCGACGGTCCTCTCCGTCCTTGCCGCCCGTCCACCCTTTTCGGATGCTCCTGAACGCGAAATAGCCCATAGGCAAGACCACAGAGGAGATCGAGAACACAACGAGCCCCTGGGGAAAGGGAGGTAGGGCGCCGACCTCGAGTCCGGCAACCAATGTTCCCCAGAAGGCGAAGAGTGCGGCGCCTTCGGTGTCGCGCAGCTGCAGACCGTGCCGATATGCAATGAACCCGACAACGAGAAAGACCGCGAGGCCAAGGAACGCCGCTGCGTAGAAGAGAATCCTCGTCTCCAGCTCAACTCGCCGCAGAACCATCCGTCGCCATCTTCCCGAACTCACGAGGCAATGGCCTGGTCGCTCCATGCTCTTTTGCGACCCGGCCGACGAGGGCCAACACCAAGGCGACGATCAAGAGCGTGGCGAGAAAGAGCAGCGTCGCCACTGACACCCAGCCGACACCGGCGCTGCGAAGGATGTCCGTCCCCAACACCGCGTCAACGAAGAGCCCGGCGGCTGCTCCCATGGTGACTCCGATGAATGTGGCAAAGACCAAGGCGCCAACGCTGAGGGGCCCGGCGAACAAGGACAACAGGGCCGCCAGCCCCAGTATCAGCGCCACTCCGAAAGTCATTGTGTGCAGCTCCTCGAGATACAAGCCGGATCCCGGCATCCAGACAGACAAGATCGCTGCCAGGAGAGCCCCCAGCGACAGCACTGGCAGAAGGGACGTGACCACCCAAACCCAGCGAGCCTCAGGGAGATAAGTCGTCATCCAGCCGAGTGAGAAGGCCACCAGCATCGCCACGGCAAGGGCCACCGCAACCGTCATCCGCCCTATCGACACTTCCACGCTCATTGCTATGAACAGAATCCCCAAACCGAAATGGAGCCGTCTGAGACGGTGGAGGATCGGATGGAGTGTCCATAGACGGTCATCAGTCACCCGGGCACCACCGGGGTCTTCATACTGATTGAGGGTGGTCTTATCGGCCTCCGACTCCTCTCTCGCACGCAACATCGACTTCCCGGAGAGATCCAACAGAAGATCGTGTGGTGCAACCTTCCGGGGCTCATCGAAGTGGGATTTCGAGGACACCCTTGCCACCAGCCAGTAAAAGCCCGAAGCCACCAGCAGCATCAGGGTCGTCAGGTAGACCCGCGGGTCGATGAGAGCGAAATCGAGTCGGATCCCGCCTATCTCGACCACGCCCACCGTGCTGATCCACTCCATCGGCAGCAGAACTCCCGTTGTCAGAGCCTGAGATACCAGGAGCGTGGTGAGAATCAGCCCGGCTACCCGAACTGACATGCGACCCAACCTGGCATGCCATTTCTCGGGTGGCACCGGTTCGGGAAGAGGCGCTGACGGATTCCTGCGCCAGCCGGCCATCCATCCCGCGGCATTGGCGAGTGCGAACGGAGCAAGCAACAGCCAGAGCGCGGTCAACCTGGCGCCGGAGGTCAGGTTGGCCCAGTGAAAAGCGGATGTCTCGAAACACCGATCGGCCAGGGGGCGTCGGTAGATCTTCGTCGGGTCCTCTGCCGGGGTGTCGGTGACAGGGTCGGTGTAGAGGATGGCGCGAGGCGGGGTACCTGAAACCCCGTGGATGCGCAGCTCCTGGTGCTTTGTCGTTGTGTGCCCCTTCTTCAACTCAGAAGCTACATCCGAGACCGGGAGCCGTGCGGAGGAACCTCGATCGCTTCGCCCACTACATTCACCGTCATGGAAGAAGAACGCATTGCACTATTCGTCGACTTCGAGAACCTGGCGATAGGAGCGAGAGAATCTCTGGGAGGCATCGAGTTCGATCTGGAGCCCATCTCCAACGCCCTCGCCGAGCGTGGCCGGGTGATTTCCAGAAGGGCATACGCAGATTGGTCGATGTTCGCCGACGCCAGGCAGGCAATGACTCGCAGCCACGTCGAGCTCATTGAGATCCCTCAGAGAATGGGGGCCACCAGAAAGAACGCAGCGGATATCAAGATGGCGGTGGACGCCATCGAGGTGGCCTTCGAGCGTGAATACGTGACCACCTTCGTTATCTGCACCGGGGACTCGGATTTCACCCCGCTCGTCCACAAGCTGCGAGAGCTCAACAAGAAGGTCATCGGCGTCGGGATCAAGGGGTCGACGTCGAAGCTGCTCCCGCCCGCATGTGACGAGTTTCTGTTCTACGACAATCTCGAAGGTGTTGATCCTCTCCGGGAGACGCCCGCCAAGACGGACACTGGCGGAGACAACGCGGACGCGCCGGAGCTGGAGACGCTGATCACGACGACATTGGGTGGCCTTCTTCGCTCCGGTCAGGGCGAGGTGCTCGCCTCGTCGCTGAAACGTGCCGTGCTCCGCAAGGATTCGACCTTCTCCGAGGCCGACTACGGCTTTCGGGCGTTTGGGGAGTTGCTACGTCACCTCGAATCGGATGATGTCATCGAACTCTCGCAGGGTCCGGGCAGAGGCGATCCAGTCGTCCAGTTCTCGTCGGGTGGCGGCGGTGAACACGAAGCATTTCAGCTCCTCCATGACGTCGTGGCCGAACTCGCCGGGAAGAACGGCCCTGTGGTCATGTCCGGTCTCAAGAACCAGTTGCGCAAGCGTCAACCCGACTTCAGTGAGAAGAAATTTGGCTACGGAGGCTTTCTCCAATTCTGCAAGGCGGCCGCCACCAAGGGGCTCATCGATCTGACCTGGGATGAAAAGGTAGGCGACTACTCAGTGTCAACGCGATGACGGCAGGGGCCGATGTGGTTGTCGTCGGCGCTGGAATCATCGGGTCGTCGATTTCCTATCAGCTAGCCCGCCGGCGCATCGAGGTCATCGCAGTGGACAAGGGGGAGGGTCCTGCGGAGGGCTCGACCGGAGCTTCCTCCTCGATCTGCCGCTGTCGCTACACCAACCCCGAGGTCGTCCGTCTTGCGTTCTATGGCCAGAAGGCCCTCGGCGATTGGTCTCGGTTCACCGGGCTTGACGAGACTAGATCCCAGCTGCACCGAGTCGGAGTGATCTGGATGATGGGGGAGAGCAGGGAGAAGGTGGACAGGGATGCTGCCCAACTCCTGTCTCAAGGGGTTGACGCTGAGACGCTTGGCCCCGAGGACGTGACTCGTTTGTTCCCGGCCGTGTCGAACTGCACCGAGCCGCTCGATATGTCCGGTGACATCGACCATGTATGTCGGCCTGGAGAGGCGTTTCTCTACGAGCCAGGGGGTGGGTATGCCGACCCTGTGGGCGCTAATCAAGATCTGATCGAGGCCACCCGTGCCCGGGGTGGCGAGGTCAGGTTCAAGTCCCAGGTCGTAGATGTTCTTTGGGAAGGGGACCGTGTGACGGGGGTAAAGCTCGCCGACGGCACTTCAATCTCGGCAGGCTTGGTGATCAATGCTGCCGGGCCCTGGTGCAACGTGCTGAACGGTATCGCCGGAGCCGACATCCGCTGGACTCTCACCCCGACCCGGATCCAGACCGTGTATCGCCCGTGGCCGGAGAGTCTTGGCCAGCTTCCCATCGGTCTGGACGAGACCACGGGCATCTACTTCCGACCGGAATCGGCAGGACAACAGATCATGGTGGGGTCAGTGACGGCCGAGGACGAGCAGGAGATCATCGCCGACCCGGACAACTTCAAGAGAGTTCCCGACGCCGACTACACACAGTTGAAGCTGGCAGCATTCCACCACCGGATTCCGTCGCTGGAGCCGAGGGGCCAAGTCACGGGAATCGCCGGGCTCTACACCATCAATCGTGAGGACGTTCACCCGATCGTGGGGCCGAGTGGAGTCGACGGATTTTGGGTTGCCAACGGCTTCAGTGGCCATGGCTTCAAGCTCGCCCCCGCGATCGGGTCGATGGTGGCTCAGGCAATATCGGGTGAGCGAACCGACTTCGACACCGACATACCGATTGACTTTTTCTCAGTGGATAGGGAGCCGATCGACGTCTCTGTGAAAAGCGTGCTCGCCTGATGCGCTATCTGAACGCGGAGACCACGAGGGCGGTCTTGCCGATGTCAAACGCTGTCGAGGCGATGCGTCACGCGTTCTCGGGTGACGCGGAGACCCCCCTGCGAACCTTGGTTGGCGGTTCGATGGTCATGCCCGGACGTCTCGACGATGTGATAGCGGTCAAGGTCGTATCCATCGTCCCCGGCAACCCTGCCGGGCTTGTGTTGGTGTTTGGGGCCGACGGCAGCCCGATTGGGGTCGTCGATGGGCCAACGATCACATCGATTCGCACCGGGGCCGTCTCTGGTCTGGCAACCCAACTCCTCACCTCGGACCAGCCGAAGACCCTGGCCATGTTGGGCGCCGGGGCAATGGCATTCGACCAGATCGAGGCGATACGAGCCGTTCGTCGGGTCGAGAGGGTTCTGGTCTGGTCCCGATCGGAGAGCAAAGCGACTGCGCTGGCGCGTCGGGTCGAGGGGGAGGCGGTTGCCGATGCCGGCGAAGCCGTCGCCCAGGCAGATGTCGTCTCATGTGCCACCCCCGCCGTCCAGCCCCTCTTTGACGAGTCCGCGGTGCGGGCAGGGACTCACATCAACGCTGTGGGTGCCTTCACACCCGACATGGTGGAAGTGCCCGGCGAAGTCGTGAAGCGGGCCTATGTGGTCGTCGACGATGTCGATGCCGCTGCCGCCGAGGCCGGAGATCTCATCCAGGCCGGCCGCGAGCCTGATACGACTCTCTCCGATCTTCTTGCCGGCAGGCATCCGCAAATCGCGTCGGACGTCACTCTGTTCAAGAGCGTCGGTGTGGCCGCTCAGGACGTGGCGGCGGCCCACATGGCTCTTACCGACGCGATCGCGTCGGGTCTTGGAGTCGAGCTCAGCTAGCGGCTCCTCTGACTTCAAGGCCGTCCAGAAGCCGTTGCGAGGATGCTGCTATCTCAGAGACTGCGTTCTCAAACACGCTTGCGTTGTGTGATGCAGGCCGTGCGAAGCCTGAGATCTTCCGCACGTACTGAAGTGCAGCCGCCTCGATTTCGTCTCGGGGAGCAGGTGTGGCGCCTTCTCGAAGACGCTTGATTGATCGGCACATGGGGTCAAGTTAGTGGCCCGTCTTACAAATGATTGCCGGGTCTCTCCGGCCCTCGACGCCGCTCGCGGTGTTCTCCGCCTCGACGCACCTATGGGTGCGCCTTCGTTGTGCGTCCCTGCGATTCGAACGCCGATGCCTCGGAGACACCCTGACACCATTTGTGCGACAGACCACTAGTGACGTCGTCGGATCCCGCTCCATCTCGTTGGAGATGAGGACGAGTATGAGAGCTATCACGGCAGGTCCCATAGCCGCAGCGGCGGGGCCTGCCAGGAAGGCGGCGACAAACACAAGGACACCGATCAACCCCCGACCTGCGTGGAGCCGATCCTGGGAGATGGGTGTCTTTCTTCGTGAGTCGACGAGGCTGGTCGGCGATTCAGGCTCTCGGACGACCGCGATCAGAGCGAGCAACCCGATGATGATGACGAGGAATTGGTTGATGTCGGGCATCTGCTGAGGGAAGACCTGGCTCAAAGAGGCGACGGCTGATGAACCGAGAGCGGCGAGAAGCGCCGTAAGGGCGGCCGCCGTGGTGTGCTCCCCCGCAATCCGGTCATCGATGTAGATGGCCAGCGCCAGCCCGAACCCGGCGACCCAGCCTGTGGGCAGTGAACGAGATAGCTGCCGCTAGAACTCCGAGCGCGGCGAGATCCGACACCAGTGGTCTCCGCCCGGTGGTGTTCACGACGACCCGTGCCGCCAGAAGAAGGCCGAGCGCCGGGAGGGCACCGCCCACATCGAACCCGACGAGCACCCAGAGTCCGGCGATCAGCCCGGCGACCAGCGCCGTCGAGTCGTGGTCCGGGTCGAGTTCTCGGGTCAACGCCCCAAACCAGGAACGCATGCACCGGTGCCCATAGGACGGCAGTTTCACCCTGGCTCATCCACAGTGCGAGGGCGGCCAGGCCAGTTAGGCCAACCAGCCCGAGCAACAGCTGGTTGGATCGAATCGAGAGGTCGAGGCCCCGGCCAACGTGTGATCTGAATGCCATTGCAAGCCGATTGTGCCGGTTTTCGCCCTCTCCTGATGCGGAAATGCCGTGTCGCAGTTCCTACTCTCACCGTTTGTGACAAATCCACTGAACAGCATCCGCAAGGTGCCCTGGCGTCGGCGCTCTCGCCGAGCGTCAGATGGGCGGCTTTCTCGTCTTGGCGGCGCTGGTCGGGCGTCGGGGTCGGCCTGGGCGCTGCGGGCCTCGTTCTGCTTCTCGAGGCAATCCAGCAGCTCCTCGCCCCATTGTTGGCCCCGCTGTTCAACGCCGAAGAGGTGGGCTTCTGGAGTCTTCAGCGTGCCTGGGATATTTCTCACCGTTCCCCTGGGTCTTCTGATTGCCTGGTGGATCGCCAAGCGATATGCACCTGAGGTGGCCGGCGACGGGGTCCCTGAGGCGGCGGCCGCCCTGGCTATTCGCGGTGGTCGGATGAGGAAGCGGGTCATTCCACTGAAGATGTTGACCACTGCCATCACGATCGGGTCGGGGGGTTCGGCCGGTCGGGAGGGTCCGATAGTTCAGATCGGTGCAGCGGTCGGCTCGTGGGTGTCGAGGATTTTCAAGCTGGGCGAGGAGGAGGTCCGATCCCTAGTCGCCGCCGGCGCCGGTGCAGCTATTGGTGCCTCCTTCAATGCCCCGATCGCAGGAATGCTCTTCGCGCTCGAAGTGATTCTCTCCTCATTCGCTCCAAAGCACATGTCCGCAATCGTCATCGCCTCGGTCGCTGCAGCGATCACATCCGGGTCGATCGTCGGCGAAGAGCTTGCCCTGTCTACCGGCGTCTACGGTCTCAGCTCGTTTTGGGAGTTGGTCATATACGCGGCCATGGCGTTAGCCGTGGTGGTGGTCGGCATCTTCTTTCTCAAGCTGCTCGATCGTCTCGAGGGCATAGCCGAGAAATACGACCGGTCCTGGTCGTGGATGCGCCCGGTGGGCGCAGGTCTCCTCGTCGCCGGACTCATTTTTCTGGAGCCTCGACTGTTTGGAACGGGCCAGAGCTTCATCAACGCTCTGCTCGTGAGTGAGCAGGTCTCAGCCGTTACCGGCCTGGGTGGCGACCTGTGGTGGATACTCATCCTGCTTGCGTTCGGCAAGGCCGTCGCGACCAGTCTCACCATTTCGTCTGGAGCTTCCGGCGGCGCCTTCATGCCCTCGTTGTTCATGGGGGCGGCTATTGGGGCCGGCTTCGCCCGACTCATCGAGCCTTACTGGACCGGGGCATCCCCACTCGAGCCCGGCGCCTTCGCCGTTGTCGGGATGGCGGCGATGTTCGCCGTGGTAGGGAGGGCGCCGCTCACATCGATTCTGATCGTTTTCGAGGTCACCGGTGCCCGTGATTACGGGCTGATCGTTCCACTCATGCTGGCCGCGACTCTCGCCACGTTTCTTGCCGAGCGTTTTCACAAGGAATCGGTCTATACCCAGGCCCTGAAGCGGAAGGGGATCAGGATTCGGCGGACCGGCAGCGTTGACATCCTCGACACGGTCGAGGTGGGCATGGTGATGGAAACTTCGCCCATGGTCACTCACCCCGATGACACCTTGAGCGAGACGGACAGTCGACTTCGCGCGAGTCGGTCCCACGGTGTTCCCGTCATCGAGGACGACCATCTTGTGGGTATCGTCACCACCACGGACATCAGCCGGGCGGACGGATCGCCGTCTGAGACCACGGTGCGGGATGTGATGACCCCGCGGCCAGTCACAGTGACCCCAACAACACCGGTTTCCAGGGCGCTGGAGCGCATGGCTGCATTGGGTGTCGGAAGACTCCCTGTCGTTGACGACGAGAATCCTCTGCGTCTGGTTGGCCTCTTCCGTCGGGAGGAGGCAGTCAAGGCATATCACGAGGCACTGGCCTCGACAACTGACGAGGAGCTCCAGCGACTGCGGCTGGGGCAGAGAACCGACCCTGGCGCCGGGTACTACGACTTTCGCATCCCGCTCGGCTCGATGGCTGATGGGCGGCATGTCCGCGAGGTGGCGTGGCCTGAGGGGTCGACGCTGGTCTCGATCAGACGCAACCGCGAGGTCATTGTCCCCTCCGGCAGCACCCTTCTCCTGCCGGGAGACGTGATCACCGCTTTCGGAACCGAGAGCTCGAAGCAACGGATGATCGATCGTCTCAACGCCGGTGCGGATGAGCCAACGGCAGAGATCGAGCTCGAGGACCTGGAGGCGGATTCGGAACAGTCCCACGAAGACGGCGATAATGCTTAGTGTCCTGTCCGGCCAAGCACCAGTGAGGTCTAAACCATGGATGGATTTGCCATCTTTCTTGTCATCGTTGTTCTCGGGTTTGTCGTCTGGAACCTGACTCGGAGCAGGCGAAAACAAGCCCGGCTGATGGAGGAGTCATCGACGACAGCGGCAGGCGCCGGTCTGTCTACCGGTCACGATCTCTATGAGCCTGAAGCGAGCCACCACGCTCCGGTAGCCGACTTTCACGTACGGGGGGAGGAGGCGATTGTCGTCTTCGACGTGCCCCTGTCGGAGGAGGACGACCCTGTGCTCAATGAGCTATTGGTCGACGAGGCCATCGAGGTAGTACGTGAGAAACGGCACACACTCCCCATCGACGGTGTGACGGTGGTCGTGGCGCGAGCAGGACGCGGAGAAACCAGAGAGATTGGTCGAACGGAATTGCCTGCCATCGGTGAGCTTCCCCCGCCGATGGAGAACATGGGTCTGACCTTGATCAACATCGCGCACGACCCCTTCGCGGCGCCCTTCGAAGAAGAGACCGACCACTCGGTCGTTTACGAGACCAAAACCGACGTTCCCTCCGACGAGTTGGGTCCGATCATCGAAGAGTTGAAGCTGCCCGCGGGTCTGGAAAGAGGCCTGCGAGCCATCGGGGTCGACCCGGAGAGTGTGAGTGCTCCCGATCTCGTGCTGGCTCTTCTCCGCATGTTTGGATACGGGGTTACCGAACAGGCGATGCCCGGCACCTACATGGTCATCAAGGACGGTCTGTCCACATACATCCTCACCGAGCCGCACCGGCCGGGAGAGCACCCTGAGCTGGGGGAGCCCACCTGCAAGAGATTCATCGCCGAGTTCGGCTCTTCGGGTGCAGATCGGGGACTGTTGGTGACAGCCAAGTACAGCCCCTTCATGATCCACGACATCGAGGCCCGTCAGCCCAACCTCCGTTTCATCACCCGGGAGCGGATACAGGGTTTCATTGACTGGATGGCGCTTGGCTAACTGGCCACCGCGGGGAGAGTCGTTTCCCACCTGAGGTAGGATGACAGGACAAGGAGGAACAGTTTGTTCGGTTTAAGAGGACAAGAGCTACTGATAGTCCTGCTCATCGTATTGCTGATCTTTGGGGCGAGAAAGCTTCCTGACCTGGCGCGGTCCCTTGGCTCATCCGCCAAGGAGTTCCGCAAGGGAATTGAGGAAGGCTCTCAGGATGACGTTTCCGACACGCAGAAGTCCGATGCTTCGGACGTCTCCGATGCCTCGGAAGCAGAGAAGCCCGATTCTCCGGAAGCGAAAAAGCCCGACGCTTCGGACGTCTCCGATTCGTAGGAACTAGACGACGCACCGCGTCGTTCTTGGAGTAGGTCTCCATGGTGGAGTCCATCCCGCTCACCTGGGAAGAGGTTGCGCGTGTCTACGGACGGAAGATCTACAACTTCGCCTATCGCCTCACCGGCAACCCCGATGACGCCCACGATCTCGTCCAAGAGGTCCTTCTCAGAGTCCGTCGCGGGCTCGCCAACTATCAGCCGGGGAGTTTCGAGGGCTGGCTCTGGAGGATCACCCGCAACGCTTTTCTCGACGAGATTCGAAAACGCAAGCGCCGTCCGACTTCCCCACTCCCGGACGAGATCGACCGTTGGGACGTCGCGACTTCAGACCCCGCTGACGTCGAGTACGCCCGGATCACACTCGGGGACGATATTCAGAAGGCGCTCCTCGAACTCCCGATCGAGTTTCGAGAAGCTGTGGTGTTGTGTGATGTCATCGGTCTCTCCTATGAGGAGATTGCTCGGGCCGCCTCGGTTCCGATCGGCACCGTTCGAAGCCGGATTCATCGAGGTCGCAGGATGATGAGGGAGCTGTTGACGTGACTCATCCGTCGGAGCTGATCAGTGCATACCTCGACGGGGAGCTCATTGAGGACGAGAGCTCTGAGTTGCTCAGCCATCTCGCCACCTGCGGCCGTTGCTCCGCCGACCTCGTGGAGATGCAATCCGTCAGAGCCGCGGTGCGGTCCCTCCCGATTCTCGAACTTCCAGCAGGTCTGCTGCCGGAGTTGGACGCCGCTGTCGTCCCGATTCATCGAAACCGGGGTGTCTGGGTAGGCGCGGCCGCCGCTGCTGTTGCCCTGATCATTGCGATCGCCTCCATCGTCACCCCACCACCACCTTCAATCTCCGCCGACGATCTGAGCAGTCGTTTCGGTGCCCGAGCGTCGCTCGATCCGGCATTCAGTCCCGCCAAGGTCGTGGTACCGGTACTGGGGAACCTGAGCGAATGAAGCGTCTCGTACCCCTGGTTGTGGTGTTCATCCTCTTGCCCGTTTCGGCGGCGTGGGCCACAGAGTTGGACGAGCTTTTGAAGCAGAGTCGTGAGGCTGCGTACACGGCCGAGCAGATCATCAGCTGTTCGACGCCGGATGGCGTGCGAGCCGCCGTTGTGAGGATTGCTCAGAGCAGCGGGGAGATCCGGATGACGTCAACGGTTGCCGGGGACCTTGAAGTGTCCTCCGGCGACGGGGGTTGGACTCTGTCTCGTCAAGGTGGCGTCATCTCTTCTGCATCGGTCGACTCAGAGGAGATGGCACCCGTCGAGCCTCTCTATGTTGTCGAGGATGCAGACAGCGCCGACTTTCTCGGTAGGGAGGCCACGGTTCACCGACTGATCCGCGATGGTGTTCTTCGCGCGGAGCTGGTTTTTGATGATGAGACCGGGGCTCTGGTGACTGCAACGACTTTCACTGCAAGTGGCGACACCTATTGCGAGCGGCGTTTTGTCTCATTCGACCCGACTGACCCGGTGCTCGATTCACCTGACCTTCTCGAAGCTGAAGTGCTTCAGCCGCGCAGCGAGGTCGAAACGCTTCTGCCGGAGAGTGTGGGGGGCTTCGATCGTCTCGACATCTATGAGGATGAGGAGGGGCTTCGCTTCGCCTACTACTCAGACGGGTTCTTCTCGTTTGCCGTCTTCGAGACGCCTACCACCGTGGCCTTGCCTGATGCGAATCCAATCGAACTCGGAGAAGGGGTCTACCAACGTTCCTTCACGGCCGGGCAGGTGACATACGTATGGGAGACCCGTTCCGGGGGCATGGCTCTGTTGGGTGACCTCCCACCGGATCTCCATGAGTCGGTGCTGGCGACCCTGCCCCCGCCGCAAGACCCCGGCATCCTCCGTCGTCTGTGGCGCAGCCTCTTTGGCTGATTGAGCTGAGATCCCGCGGACTTTTGAGCGAACCTGAGGTTGTTACGCCCATATACGGGCGTAACAACCTCAGGTTCGCAGTTTTAGGTCCAGCCGTCGAGGAGGACCCGGGCTGCCCAGGCGGTTGGGTCGCGAAGTTCGGCGGCGGTAGGCATGCGCGACGGGTCGGACCACAGTGTTCTCAGCGAGTCCTCGCCGTAGCGTTGCTCCACGTCCTGGTTGAAAGCATCGCCAAGCTGGGTGACCTCGACGGGCACCGGTCCGACGCCGATGGTTGGCTGCTCGGCGAGTTCGATGCGAGCGATATCCCGAGCCTCGGAGATCCGGTCGAAGTTTGGAGCGATATCCCTTAGAGCTCTCCGCGCCAACAGTCTCGAGCAACCGGTGATGGCCCCGAGGAACGCTTCCAATTCGGCACGCGGGGCCTCGGCCTCTTCCCCGCCGATCAAGCCTTCGATACCCCCCGCTTCCTCGAGGGCGCGCTCGATGTCAGCGGGGTCGGTGCCTCCCATCATCAGACCGCTCAGCTTGGTCGGGTCGATCTTGGCCGCCTCGGCATAGTCGCCGGCGAGATCGGACAGATGGTCCTGTACCCATGGCAACTGGCTGGTGGCCCGGAATGCAACCTCGTTGGCGACCACCCAGAGATGGACTTCTCGTCGATCGACATCCTCGACGGTCAGCGACTCGATGTTGCTCACAACGAGACTCATCGCACCGAGTCGGTCCTGAGGCAGTCCGGCATCGAACGAAGCGGCGACCCATGTGGCGAGAAAGCCGACGAGGGACCCGGCCTGGAGGCCGACGATTGCCGGGCCCATCTGAGCGAGGAGCGGCGCCACAGGCGAGTCACCGCCAACCGAATCACCAAATGGCTCCACAAGCCGACCGTAGGACTCGAGATTCTTCTCCGCCCAGGTACGAGGGTCAACGGGGAGCACGTCGGTGGCGGGAATGACCCGAAACGGTGCAACCTGCTCCATTCGGTACTCGGCCAGACGCGTCAGTTCTCTGAACTCCTCTGCTGCCCAGGGCTCCACAGGCTGACGCTCACCCGCCAGATGTCTGGCTACCTCGGCGGCCAGCTTCCAATTGATCGGGCCAGGCTGGTCGAAGAGCTCAAACAGTTTCGAGAAGAGGTCGTCACTCATCTATTCGAGCTTTCCGAGTACAACATCGAGAAGTAATCCATCGTCGGCACGCAGGATACGGATTTCCACCTTATCGTTGGCGCGAAGACGTCGAAGCGTGGCCAGAAGGTCATCGATCGTGTGGACTTGAGTGCCCGCTATCTCAACGATGACGTCGTTGATTTGACCCCCCGATTCCTCATATGCCGAACCGGCGGGCATCCCGGTCACCCCGACACCCACGGGATACTCAGCTCCCCCCTCCTCAGCCCAGACAGTTGAGCCGCTGATCCCGAGCAACGCGTGGTCGACTTGCCCGTTCTCGATGATGTCGGTGACGACTCCAATTGCCAGGTCAATGGGGATGGCAAAACCGAGGCCCTCGGCGCCGACGTCGGACACGGCGATTGCCGTGGTGATGCCGATCAGTCTGGCGCGCGCATCCACCAATGCTCCTCCGCTGGACCCAGGCGCTATCGGGGCGTCGGTCTGGACCAGGCCGTATAGGGACTGTCCTCCGGTGACGTCGAGAGAACGATTCAGGGCGCTGATGATCCCTGAGGTGACAGTGGGCCCACCCACCAGGCCAAGGGGGTTGCCTACGGCTACGGCCGGCTCTCCGATACTCAAGGAGGCAGAGGAACCGATCTCGGCAGGTGCCAGGTCTTCACGGTCGACCAGAAGAACCGCGAGGTCGGTGACTGGGTCGGAGCCGACCACTCGGGCGGGGAAACGCGCCCCGTCGGCGAAGGTGACCGACACATCTGATGCGCCCGCGATCACGTGGTGGTTGGTGATGATGTAACCGTCGCTTCCGAAGATCACTCCGCTGCCACTTCCTGCCGTGAGCAAGTTCGTCGTCTCGACGTACACCGTCGACGGGATCACCCGCTGGGCGACGGCAGTGGCGGTCACCCTGCCCCCCAGGGTTGGTGGAGGCCCTGTTGGTGGTGGGGCGGTGAGGGTCGGTGCCGGCGGGACGGTGGGTGGGGGAGGCTCTTCGAAGACTCCGACAAACCCAAGGATGGCGAAGGTCACGCCTGTCCCGAGGAGGACGCCCCCGAGGATGCCGAGGATCATTGTCCACGGGTCGGCTTGCCGGGCGCTTGCCGAAACCGGGTTATCTACATAGGCAGCCGGCTTGTCGTCGGACTCGGTCGAGTCGAGATCGTCTCCGGGATCGAGGGGCCCTTGATCCGTCATAGGCTTGGAAGTCTATGGACCAATCTCCGCAAACGGTCAGAGTGAAGGTCGGAGATGGGGTGATCGACACGGCCGCTCTCCTCGATTCTGTACGACGCCCCGATTCCGGGGCAACTGTTCTCTTCCTCGGCACCGTCCGTGATCACTCAGAAGGCAAGACCGGGGTCACTCATCTGGAGTACGAGGTCTATGCCGAGATGGTGGAGCCGAAGATCACCGAGATCGTGTCCAACGCGGGCGGGCGTTGGCCTGTGCTCTCGGTGGCCGTCGAGCATCGCTCAGGGGTCGTGGGTGTTGGCGACGTCTCGGTGGCCGTTGTTGTCGCCTCGGCCCATCGAGCCGACGCCTTTGAAGCTGCCCGGTTCATCATCGATGAGCTCAAGGAGCGTGCCCCGATCTGGAAGAAGGAGTTCTGGCCGGGCGGCGCCGAGTGGAGTCGTGGCAGCTAGTGCCCCGACCATCAACGTTTGCCGCGTTCACGACGGCCAGTGATGCCCCTGGCTGTGTCCTCGTCCTCGACGAACGGCCAGGTGCGCCTTCGTCCTGCGTCCTTGCCAGAGACACCACTGCCTCGCCCTCAACATCGCCAACGTTGGTGGCCAGAGCACTAGTGCCCCGACCATCAGATTTGCGACGCGTTCCGATTTTGTTCTCTAGGCTCCACAAATCCTTGATGAGGCCAACTGAATGACGACTCTCGCTGAACGGTCCGACGCTCCAGGCTCCGGCGTTGCAATCAGGACCGGTGCCGTCATGGTCCGTGAGTGGGCCGAGCGACTTCCCGATGCCGTGGCCATGCGCGAGAAGGACTACGGCATATGGCAGGAGTACACATGGACCGATTTGTGGGAGCTGGTTCAAGACGCAGCCCACGGTCTTCTTGCCCTCGACGTAGAGGTCGGCGATCGGGTCTCGATTCACTCAGAGGACCGGCCCGAATGGATCATCCTCGACCTGGCCACTGTCGCGGTTCGGGCCATCACGACAGGGCTCTACCCCACCAACCCTTCGACCGAAGTCGAGTATCTCCTGTCTGACTCCGGCGCGGTGGTACATCTCGTCGAGGATCAGGAGCAGGCCGACAAGGTGATGGAGGTCATCGAGTCACTCCCGGGCGTCCGAAAAATCATTCACATCGAGCCTCGAGGCTTCCGCAAATGGCGTGACGACGATCGTTTCCTCTTCTGGGATGACTTCATCGAGATGGGGCGTGAGCATCGTGCCGCCAACCCGGGGCATCTGGAGCGGGTCATGTCGGATGCGACGGTCGACGACGCGATAACCCTTGTCTACACATCAGGCACGACGGGCCCCCCCCAAGGGGGCAATGCTCACCAACTCCAACTTCTTGTTCTGTGTCGAAACTCTGGTGGGCCTCGAAGCTCGAATGCCGGGAAGGTTACCCAACCCCGACGACTCGATTCTCACTTACCTACCCCTGTGTCATATCGCAGAGCGGATCTTTTCCACGTGGCACCTGCTCGGATTCGGGTGCACGCTCAACTTCGCCGAGTCGATAGAGACCGTTCAGCAAAACCTCCGGGAGATCCAGCCGACCCTCTTTTTTGCTGTTCCTCGCATTCTGGAGCGGATTCATGCCGGCATCATCATCAAGGGCAAGGACGGGACGTGGTTCAAGCGAGTCTGGTTCGGATTCGGGATGAAGCTGGTTTCGATCATCGGCGCCCAGCGGGTGTCCAACGACGGTGATCACACCGTCCTCAGCCGAATTCTCTACATCATCGGTTATCCGATTGTGTTCAGGGCGCTGAAAGAGCGTATCGGGATGCGTCGCGTTCGCTACGCCGCTGTTGGAGCGGCACCTATTGCGCCCGAGCTGATCCAGGATTTTCTCGGTATGGGAGTTCCCCTCTTTGAGTTATACGGAATGACTGAGAACTCCGCGGTGGCCACCTGCAATTTTCCAGGGGAGAACAAGGTTGGGACGGTCGGCGCCCCCTATCCCGGCATCGGGTTGAGGATCGACGACGAGACGGGCGAGATACAGACCAAGCACCCCGCCGTTTTCAAGGGCTACTGGAACAAGCCGGAGAAGACCGCCGAGGCATTTACCGAGGATGGGTGGCTGAGGACCGGCGATGTCGGGGAGTGGGTCGACGGGACCCATGTGAAGATCGTCGACCGGATGAAGGACATCATCATCACCTCCGGCGGAAAGAACATCTCACCTTCCGAGATCGAGAACATCCTCAAGACGTCTCCCTACATCAAGGAGGCCATGGTCATTGGTGACGGTAGGAAGTACATCACTGCCGTCATCGGAATCGAGCTCGACGTGGTCGGTCACTGGGCAACGCGCAAAGGGATCCCCTACACGACCTATCGTGACCTCGGAGAGAAGCCAGAGGTCATCGAGCTTGTTCAGGGCGTAATCAACGAGACCAACGTGAGATTCGCCAGGGCGGAGCAGATCAAGAAGTTTCGGATGATCCCCAAGGAGTTGGACCATGAGGACGGTGAGCTGACCGCCACCCAGAAGCTGAAACGGGCCGCCATGGACTCGATGTTTGGCGACTTGATCGAGGATATGTACGGGTCGTGACCCCCGGTCTTCTGATCCTTGCCCAGGAGTCGACGGTGGTGCCATCAGAGTTCGGCAGGATGGTCGTCAACGGGTTGAGCCTTGGTGCCATCTACGCCGTCCTTGCCCTTGGCTTCGTCATCATCTTCAAGGCGACTCAGGTGCTCAACTTTGCCCATGGCGCCTTATCCGCCATGGGTGCCTTCCTGATCGCGTCGTTCGCGACGATCATCAACATCCCCGGGAGATGGATGGAGGGGGCCCCGGAATGGCTGCAGTGGGGTCTCTCGGTTGTGTTCGCCCTTGTGATGGCAGCCCTGATCGGGATGGCTTTGGAGCGAATGTTTCTCCGCCCCATGGTTGGCGAGGCGTTGTTCGCGGTTGCGATCGTGACTCTCGGGATCGACATCATCGTTAGGACCATCACCAATGACTTCATCGGACTCACCTCACGTCCGATGGGCGATCCGTTTGGGCTGAAGACTGTTGGGCTCGGCTGTGTCAATGGTGGATTCATCGCAGAGGCGGATTTTGTCGAACTGTGCTCAGTTCGCATTCCCTGGACAACGGTGTTTCAGATGATCCTCACAGTTCTCCTCGTCGCCGGAGTAGCCATGTTCTTTCGGTCCCGAACGGGTATTGCGATGAGGGCCACAGCTTGGGACCAGGAAGTAGCTCGAGCCCAGGGAATCAGTGTCGGTCGGATCTTCGCCACGGCTTGGGCCATCGGCGCCATGATGGCCGCGATCGGCGGTCTCTTCATCTCGATGTTTCCCCGGCGCCCGGGCGGTGTGGACACATTCACGGCCTTCTTCGCCTTCCGGGCATTCCCGGCCATCATCCTCGGGGGTCTGGACTCGGTCGTCGGATCGATCGTCGGCGGCTTTGCTATCGGGTTCGCCGAGTCGGCGGCGAGCACCTATCTCACCTTTGAATGGCTCGGCACCGGTTTCGGTGGGGTCGTGCCGTACATCGTCATGTTGCTCGTACTTCTGATCAGACCCTATGGCCTTTTCGGCACCGAAGAGATACGACGGGTATGACGAACTCTCCCTCCGCAGGAGGCCTTGAATGAGAGGTCGACCACTCCTCTACACGAGCTACGACGCCGACCAGGCGATTCTGAACACGATCACCAAGAAGGTCATGGTGTTGATCTCCCTTGGCGTTCTTCTGCTGATCCCGTTCCAGGTGCTGCCGGGGCTCGACTTCCTCGGCGAAGGCGCCTGGCTTCGTCTCCTCAGCACGGTGGCAATATTCGTCATCGGGGCGCTCGGCCTGAATATCCTCCTCGGACTTGCCGGGCAAGTGTCGCTGGGCCACGCCTTCTTCATGGGTGTCGGAGCCTACGTGGCGGCTGTTTTGGGCAGCGACCCGGAGGGCCTACGTCTTGGATTTGGGCTCCCGATGTGGATCTGGCTCCCTGCGGCCGGGATCGTGGCTGCGGGGATCGGAGTCGCATTCGGCCCTGCCGCCGTTCGCGTTCGAGGTCTCTATCTGGCGTTCGTCACGCTCGGTCTCGTGTTCGTCGGCGATTACGTGTTCCGGAACTGGGTCTCGGTGACCGGCGGGGCCGAGGTCGGAAGGACGTTTCCACCTCTCGAGTTCCGTCTCTGGAAAGAAGAGGTGCCATTGATCGACTTCGCCTCCGATGGAGCGTGGTTCGGAGTCATGCTGACATCAGAGGCCAAGACGTTCTATTTCGTACTTGCAGTGGCGATGTTGTTCATGCTGTTGGCCAAGAACTTGCAGCGAACCAGGGTGGGTCGCGCCTTTCAGTCGATTCGTGACCGTGACATCGCAGCCGAGATCATGGGTGTCGACGAAGTGGGGTTCAAGTTGCGAGCCTTTGGGATCTCGTCGTTCTACGCAGGCGTGTCCGGGGCGCTTCTGGCGTCTTTCGTGGGAACGGTCATTCCGACGAGATGGGATCTCTTTCTCTCAATCCAGTTCATCGCCATCGTTCTCATCGGAGGTGCGGGGACGGTGGCGGGAGTGGTCCTGGGCGCCGCATTCGTCACGTTGCTGCCTCGATTGGTGCAGGACGCGACCCTCTGGATGGAGAGTGTGGTGGAGACGGGCGATAGTCTGCTGGCGACGTTGCTCGACCTCGTGGTGGCGACTGACTCCACTGACTTCGGCCTGATCAATACACTCCCCGGCATCGGTCCGGGATTATCGGTGTTCCAACTGAATCAAGTCATCTACGGTTTGCTGATAATCGGCTTCCTGATCTTCGAGCCGCTGGGTCTTTTCGGGATATGGATCAGGATCCGCAATTATTGGAAGGGTTGGCCGTTCACGTACTGACCGGTCTGCAAAGGAGACCACCGGTCTCCGTAATAGAGGAGGAAGGAAGAATATGAAGATGAAATCGAAATGGATCGCCATCGTGTTGGCTTTGGGTCTTGTCTTGGCCGCATGTGGCGGCGATGACAGCACAGACACGACGGAGGCCGCAGCGCCTGACACGACGGAGGCTGAGACCCCTGACACCACGGAGGCTGAGACCCCGGACACCACAGAGGGCCGAGGAGGTGATTCTCACCGACTTCGGTGTCGACCTCGAGGCCGGGACCATCACAGTCGGACTTCTGTCCGACCTGACCGGTGTGTTCTCGGCTCTCGTTCAGCCGGTGGTCACTGGCTACGAGGCCCAGATTGAGGCGATCAACGCTGCGGGTGGGATCAATGGGCTCGAAATCGTGCTCGAGATCCGTGACACCGTCTACTCGGTGGACACACACGTCCAGTTGTACAACGAGATCAGGGATTCGGTTGTGACCATCGGGCACTCGACCGGTTCGCCACACACCGTCGCTATCAAGGATCAGTTGGCCGAGGACAATATGTTCGCGATTCCGCTGACCTGGTACTCGGGATGGAGCGATCCGGCGATAAATGCCAATATCGTTCCTCACGGTACTCCGTACTGCCTGGAGTCGATGAACGTTCTCGGCTACCTCCTGGACCAGAATCCGGATGCGGCGACCATTGCAATTGCCTCCAACGCCGGTGACTTCGGCCAGGACTCGGCACAGGGCGCCAAGCTCGCCGCTGAGACCCTCGGTCTCGAAGTCGTCTATGACGGCGAGGCGAAGATCAATGCTGCCGATGAGGCGACCCTCGCCGAAGTGGCAAACGGGATCATCGGTTCCGGCGCCGACCTCGTGTGGGTGACTACCTCACCTGGCGCCTACAGCGGTATCTACGGTCAGGCGCTTGCTGCCGGTGTGACGGCCACATGGTCTGGCTCCTTCGTAGCATGGAACTTCGGTTTCTTGGGCGAGGAGTCACCGATCAGGGATGCGATTCAGCGCGACTGGATATGGGCCTATCCGATCTCCCCGTGGAGTGCGGACAACCCCGGCACCGCTGCCGCCCGCGAAGTGATTCAGGCATATGACCCGGATGCGCCGCCCTACGAGTACTACCTCGAAGGGGTTCTCGAGGCTCGGCTTCTGGAGGCCATCCTGAATGCCGCGTATGACAGCGGTGACATGACCCGTGCGGGTGTCCTGGCTGCTGCCAAGAGCCTCGAGTCGATGTCATGGGACGGGCTTGCCCCGGATCAGTCGTTTGTGGGCGACCCCAACGACATTGTGCAGAGGGTGGTCAACATTGTTAGGCCCAGCGCTGCCGACCTCGAGGCCGGTGGTTCCGGACTAGAGCTTATCGAGGCTGACTACACCAGCGACATCGCTGCTGCGTATCAGTTCGACGAGACCTGTTTCGACGCCTTCGGATAGACAACCGAAAGTCATGTGGGGTGGCCTCCGGGCACTCCACATGACTCGACGTGAGTTGTGTGTTGTGAGCGGGAGCGGGCCCATTCACAACCCAGAGCCCATGAGAGACAGTTTGTGCTAGCCGTCGAGAATCTCGAAGTCGTCTACAACGACGTCGTGCTGGTGTTGCGCGGCATCTCCATCGAGGTTCCCGACGGCAAGATTGTCGCCCTGCTCGGCGCCAACGGTGCCGGCAAGACCACCACGCTTCGTGCCATCACCGGGCTTCTCGACATCCATGAGGGCGATATCACCAAGGGGGAAATCCACCTCGAAGGCGTGAACATCACCGAAGAGCTTCCTTCCAAGAGGGTGCGTCTCGGCATCTCCCAGGTGATGGAGGGTCGACGAGTGTTCGCCGAACTGACGGTCGACGACAATCTGCGGGCCGGGGCCTACATCAACAGGAACGCTTCCAAGGTAAAGGCCTCATATGACCGGGTGATGACCATGTTTCCAAGACTGGCCGAGAGGAAGACGGCTACTGCCGGATACCTCTCGGGTGGTGAACAGCAGATGCTCGCCATCGGCCGGGCCCTGATGCAGGACCCGAAGCTGCTCATCCTCGACGAGCCCTCCCTCGGGCTCGCGCCGCTTCTCGTCCAGGAAGTCAGAGACGTGATCGTCGACATCAACAGTCAGGGTGTCTCAGTCCTGTTGATCGAGCAGAATGCCAATATGGCGCTGACGATCGCCGACCACGGTTACATCATGGAGAACGGGAAGATGGTCATGGACGGCGACCCCGCAAGACTGCTCAAGGACGAGGACGTCAAGGAGTTCTACCTCGGTCTTCACGCCACCGGCGAACAGAAGTCATTCCGCGACGTGAAGCACTACAAGCGTCGCAAGAGGTGGCTGTCGTGAGTGGCCGACTGCTCAAACGCAGAGCCGATAGGTCCGGACCCAAGGACTATGACCATCTGTTGGATGTCAAAGACGTGCATCTCGCGTTCAAGGGTGTCAAGGCCATTGACGGTGTCTCCTTTCACGTCGACGATGGTGAGCTTTTCGCGATCATCGGTCCCAACGGCGCGGGCAAGACCTCGCTCTTCAACTCGATCAACCAGGTCTACAGGCCTCAGGAGGGCGACATCTTGTGGAAGGGCGAGTCTCTCAGTGGTCTCAAGCCGAACAAGACAGCCGAACTGGGTATCGCCCGTACGTTCCAGAACATCGCTCTTTATCCACACATGACGGTGGTCGAGAACATCCTCACCGGCCGCCACGTGCGGATGGAGGCCGGCTGGCTGGCCGGGTCCCTCTGGTGGGGCAAGGCCAAGAAAGAAGAGATCGAAAACCGGGGGATCGTCGAGGACATCATCGACTTCCTCGAAATCGAGCAGTGGAGAAAGTATCCGGTCGGCTTGCTTCCTTATGGCGTTCAGAAGCGGGTCGAATTGGGACGCGCCCTGGCCATGGATCCGGAACTGCTGCTCCTCGACGAGCCGGTCGCGGGCATGAACCTCGAGGAAACCGAGGACATGGCCCGGTTCATCCTCGACGTCCTGGACGAGTTGGGGATCGCCGTCATCCTTGTGGAGCACGACATGGGTTTGGTGATGGATATCGCCGATCGGATCCTCGTGGTCGACTTCGGCAAGCCGATCGCGATCGGTCTACCCGCCGACGTGCAACGGAACCCAAACGTCATCAAGGCCTACCTGGGCGAAGAGCTCGAGACCGCCTAGGAGTCCGCGTCGATTTCGGTGACGCTGGACCGGGTAAGGGCACCCGATGGAAGACTCTGACGAGGGGTGCCGCGAAGGGCCGATGAGACTCGGCTGTCGACACGTCATCCAGAACTGACGGACATTGCCTACACCGTTATGGTTCGATTCGTGATCGACTTTCAGACCCATCCCGATCGGTATCGCCATTGGCGCCTGCGTGTAGATGGTCGTGTAGCCCACCTCGACATGGATGTTGATCCAGTCGGAGGGTTGAGTGACGACTACGAACTGAAACTGAACTCTTACGATCTTTCCGTCGACATCGAGCTTGCAGATGCTGTTCAGCGGCTCCGTTTCGAGCATCCCGAAGTCGGTGCGGTCGTAATCGGCTCACTGAAGGAGCGGGTGTTCTGCGCTGGGGCCAATATCGGGATGCTCGCCTCCGCCCCCCACACCCTCAAGGTCAACTTCTGTAAATTCACCAACGAGACCCGCGCCTCGATTGAGGACGCAACCAGTTATTCCGGGCAGCGATACGTCAGTGCCATCAACGGGACGGCGGCCGGCGGGGGTTATGAGCTTGCGCTGGCCACCGACTACATCATGTTGATCGACGATGGCAGCGCGACTGTGGCTCTCCCGGAGGTCCCGCTCCTCGCGGTTCTGCCGGGAACCGGCGGGCTCACCCGACTCGTCGACAAGCGGTTCGTCCGGCGCGACCGTGCCGATGTGTTCTGTACCGTTGAGGAGGGAATCAAGGGGGCGCGAGCCCTCGACTGGAACCTTGTCGACGAATTGGTGTCGGGTGCGGCCTTTGAGGAAGAGGTTGCCGAGCGAGCTGCTGAGATGGCGGCGGGAGCGACCGACCGGACGACCGCGAAGGCGTGGTGCTAACCGAGCTGGAACGGAGTGTTGGTGACGATCGGGTTGAGTACTCGAGTGTCACCGTTGCTATCGATCGAGCGGCGGGAGTGGCGAACATCACGGTCAAGGGACCCGACGAGCCGGTTCCGATCGATGCAGCAGCAGCCGCGAACCTCGGCGCGACCTTCTGGCCGTTACGCCTGGCGAGGGAACTCGACGACGCGATTTTGCATCTCCGCAACAATGAGTTGAGTGTGGGGACGTTCTTGCTTCATTCCCGCGGCTCTCTTGGGGCGGTGGTGGAATACGATCGCTTTCTCCATGCGCACTCTGGAGACTGGTTCATTCGGGAGGTGCTGCTGCTGTGGAAGCGGGTCCTCAAGCGTCTCGACCTAACCTCGCGTACGGTTATGACCCTCGTTGAGCCGGAGAGCTGTTTTGGTGGTTTCCTGGCAGAGCTGGTGCTTTCATCAGATCGGGCCTACATGTTCGAGGGAACTTTCGAAGGTGAGGAGGCGACGGCCACACTCTTCCTTACCGAGTCGAACACCGGCCCGCTTCCGATGTCGAACGATCTCACCCGAATAGAGACTCGGTTTTGGGGCGATGACGATGGTCGCGAGCGGGCCCTGAAGGCAGTCGGTGCGACGCTCACGGCCGACCAAGCCTATAAGGCAGCCCTGGTCACAGAGATCTTCGACGAGATCGATTGGGATGACGAGCTTCGGATGATCATCGAAGAGCGCTCGTCGTTCAGCCCCGACGCCCTGACTGGAATGGAGGCCAACCTGCGCTTTGCGGGACCTGAGACGCTCGAGACGAAGATCTTCGGCCGGCTCACGGCATGGCAGAACTGGGTGTTTCAACGTCCCAACGCCTCGGGAGAAACCGGTGCGCTGCGTCGTTATGGCACTGGATTGCGTCCTGACTTCGACACGAGGAGAGTGTGATGACATCTCAGCTCGTCGATTACGACTCGCTGATCCCAAACAACGTCGGACTGGCAGACGACCCGAAGCTGCGACGAGCGCTTGAAGCCTGGCATCCGGGTTACATCGACTGGTGGATGTCCATGGGCCCGGAGGGGTTTCAGGTGGCCGACGTGTATCTCCGCACAGCGATCAGTGTCGAGAAGGATGGTTGGGCGAAATTCGATTACGTGAAAATGCCGGAATACCGCTGGGGGATCCTGCTCGCACCAGCGATCGAAGGCAGAACCGTCCCTTGCGGCGAGCACTTTGGGGAGCCGGCATGGCAAGAGGTGCCTGGACCGTATCGCGCCATGTTGCGGAGACTGATCGTGATCCAGGGAGACACCGAGCCGGCCTCGGTTGAGCAGCAGCGTCATCTGGGATCGGTTGCGCCGTCGCTCTACGACATGCGCAACCTATTTCAGGTCAATGTCGAAGAGGGCCGGCACCTTTGGGCGATGGTCTACCTGCTCCAGAAGTATTTTGGACGTGACGGTCGCGAGGAGGCGCACGAGCTTCTGCAACGTCAATCGGGCAGTGAGGAGCGGCCCAGGATGCTGGGGGCGTTCAACGAGGAGACACCCGACTGGCTGTCGTTTTTCATGTTCACCTACTTCACGGACCGAGACGGAAAGATGCAGCTCGAAGCGCTGGCGCAGTCGGGATTCGACCCGCTCAGCCGCACGTGTCGATTCATGTTGGCCGAGGAAGCTCATCACATGTTCGTTGGCTACACCGGTGTTGCACGCATAGTGCAAAGGACCTGTGAAGCCATGAACGAGGCGGGCATTGACGACCCACACGACGCCGATGCGGTACGCGCCCTTGGAGTGATAGATCTTCCAACCATCCAACGCAAGACCAACCTCCATTTCTCATTGACCCTCGACCTCTTCGGGTCGGAGGAATCCACCAACGCTGCCAACTTCTTCAACGCAGGAATCAAGGGTCGCTACCACGAGGATCGTTTGGATGATGATCACCGGCTCCTCTCCGATACATATCCGGTCACCAAGCTGGTCAAAGGACTTCTGCGACCGGTCGAGGTACCGGCATTAAATGGGCTCAACGCCAGATTGCGTGATGACTTCATCGACGATTGCCAGGGCGGAGTGACTCGCTGGAATCGGTTCATCGCCGGCTCCGGAATCGAGTTCGAGATCCGGTTGCCACACGTCGCGTTCAATCGCCTGATCGGGGAGTTCGCCGACATCGACGTTTCACCCACCGGCGTGATTCTCACCCGGGACGACTGGAAAGCTCGTCGTGACGGCTGGCTGCCAACCTCAGACGACAAGGCGTTTATCGAGAATCTCATGCAGCCAGAGGTCCGGCCGGGGCACTTCGCCAGTTGGATCGCTCCGCCGACCAAGGGGATCCAGAACATGCCGGAGGAATTCCTCTACGTAAGACTGCCGTGACGACGTGAATGGGCCGTTCGCCAAAGCGGATGATCGAAGACTTGCCAAAACACCATCGTCGGCTCAGACACGCACGGACCGTATGAAACTCCAAGCAACGTCGCCATACGCCGGCGTCTAGAGTCCGCACCTGGCGACACTATCCGACAATCGAGAGAACCTGGAGGAGAGAAATGCTGAAACGCTCAAGATCCGTGTTCCTGCCACTTCTGGCAGCACTGGCGCTGGTGGTGGCCGCCTGCGGCGGCGATGACACGACTGACACCACTGAGACCGCTGCCTCCGACACGACCGAAGCCGCTGCCCCTGACACGACCGAGGCGGCTGCCCCGGACACGACCGAACCCGCACCCGCCGAGCCGATCAAGATCGGCATGCTGACAGATCTCACTTCGACCTTCGCTCCATGGGGTGTGCAGGTGCGCGACGGAATGCTGATGGCAGCCGAAGAGATAAACGCCGCCGGCGGAGTGGACGGGCGGATGATCGAGATTGTCGAGGCCGACTCACAGAACGATGCCGACGCGTCTGCGGAGGCGTTGGAACGGCTTGTGGAAGACGGAGTCGTGGCCGTTGGTGGGATCATCTCCAGCGGCGTCGGAGTGCCTACAGCAGCGTTGGCAGAGGAGCTACAGATTCCGCTGTTCATGGTGAAAAGCGGGTCGGACGCGGTTCTCACCCAGGACAGCCGCTACACCTTCCGGACCTGTCTCCCCGCCGCACCAATGGTCGCCGGTCCGATCCTCCAATATGCGGAGGAGCAGAACCTGACCAAGGTCGGTGCGATCATCGCCGATTACGCCTGGGGTCAGGCGGTGAAGGGCGCTCTCGAGACGACATTCGAAGGGGCTGCCGTAGGGATACAGATCGAGGTGGCCCCGGTTCCTCCGGATACCGATTTCACCCCTTATCTTCGTGCGCTGACTGATTTCGGTGCCGAGATGATCGTGTCTACCGGTCATCCGCCCGGGTCCGGACCGATCACCGTGTTATCGCAGGACTTCCTCGACGTTCCGATCACCGGGGCATGGACACCGCTCTCTTTGGTGGTTGGAAACCTGGAACAAGCAGCCATCGACCGCTACGCCGACTTCTCGTGCGCCGACTACCTCAGCCCGGAATACGAGGAGATGGCCAGGCGGTACCTGGCGTTCTCGGAAAACACCTTCATGTCGGACGATGCGGTGGCCGGTCACGGGATCGTGACCATGGTGGCCGACGCAGTTGGAGCCGTTGGCGACGACCTGACGGCGATCTCCGAGTACCTGCGAGGTCAGACGTATGACCTCGAGGGCTACGCCCACGAGATGGGCTGGACCGCTTGGGGCGAACTCGCCTCGGCACAGCCGATTCTCGTCATGGTCACCGAAGGCCCTGCGCCCGAAGGGGTCAACGAAGCAGGTGACTGGTGGGTCGAACTTCTGGTGCACTCCGACCCGCTCGAGCCCTACGTGCCGTAGCAGCCAGGTGGCCCTTCTCGAGCTCGATCAAGTCGAGAAGCGTTTTGGAGGCCTACCGGCTGTCGACGGGGTGACCATTGGGGCCGACGATGGCGAGATTCTCGCCATCGTCGGCCCCAATGGTGCAGGGAAGAGCACTTTGCTCAAGCTGATCGTAGGTCTCGAAAAGCCCTCCGGAGGGTCGGTCATCTTCGCAGGAAAGGACATCACCGATTACCCCCCGCATCAGGTCCGTCAGCGGGGCATCGCCATGGTGCAGCAGACTCCCCGCTCGTTTCCCAGCATGACCGTTCTCGAAAACGTCGCAATCGGAGCTCTGTTCGGCCGTGCCGGCGCCCACAGGGAGGAGGAAGAGGCTCTTGAGATCGCCGAGGGGATGCTTTCGTTCGTGGGTTTAGCCGATCGTCGCTTGGATTACGTAGGGAACCTGAACCTCCATCAGCAACGATTTGTCGAGTTGGCTCGGGCGATCTCGGGGCAGCCAAGGCTCCTTCTCCTCGACGAGGTTATGGCCGGGCTCAACGACGCCGAACTGAGTGCTTCCATCGAGATAGTCCGCACGATTCGCGATCGGTATGAGGTCACGGTCATCTGGGTCGAACACGTCATGAAGGCAGTGATGAGCCTGGCCGAGCGAGTCGTTGTGCTCGACTTTGGGAAGGTGCTGACCGAAGGTTTAGCGGAAGATGTGATGCGTGAGCAATCGGTGATCGAGGCCTATCTGGGCGAGGAAATCAAACTTGCTTGAGATCAATGCCTTTTCGGCCGGCTATCAGGGCAACGACGTCGTCCGCGACGTGTCGTTCCACGTCGAGACCGGCGAGGCTGTCATGATCATCGGCTCTAATGGCGCCGGGAAGACGACGTTGTTCCGGGCAATGTGCGGGCTTTTGGGAGCGTCGTCGGGTGAGGTCCTCTTCAACGGAGCCGACGTAGCCGGGATGCCGGCGCAGCGTATCGTGCGGCTCGGAATGGGGTTCGTGCCAGCGGAACGCCATCTGTTTCCGCGAATGACCGTTCAGGAGCACCTATCCCTTGGGGCCTATCCAAAACGGCCCGATCCGGAGACGATGTCAATCGTCCTGGATCTCTTTCCCCGACTGGCCGAACGTCGTCGCCAACGCGCCGGCACCATGAGCGGCGGCGAGCAGCAGATGCTCGCGGTGGGGAGAGCCTTGATGTCGAGGCCTCATCTTCTGGTGCTCGACGAGCCCACCACCGGGCTTGCCCCCAAGCTGGCCGTCGAGGCGTACGAAGCTCTGGGGGTATTGCGCGATCAGGGATTGACTGTTCTGGTTGCCGAACAGCAGGTTCCTTTGGCGATGGCGTTCAGTGATCGCGGTTATGTCCTGGAGAACGGTCAGATTCAGATCCAAGGGACGTCTGAAGAACTGGCCAAGAATCCTGAGGTCCGCCGTGCCTATCTGGGTGTGATGTGACAGCAATCATCCTCGACGGGATCGTGCTCGGGCTGCAGTTTGGTTTAATGGCCGTGGGTCTCACTTTGGTATACGGGCTCGGCGGGGTGCTCAATCTCGCCTACGGACAGATGGTCGTCGTGGCAGCGATCGTGGTTGCTCTGGCCATGGACGCGGGTCTCTCCGTCGGTGTGGCCGTGAGTGTCGGACTGCTCGCAGGTGGGCTCTTCGGTTTGCTGCTCGACACCACGCTGCTTCGCCCTGTCTACCGGCTCCGGGGAGAGGCACGGGTATTGCTCAGTCTCCTGCTGACCCTTGGCGTGGCGTTCATCGTCGACGGTCTACTGACGTGGCAACTTCCGCTCGAAGCGCTGACCCTGCATATCGGGGGTGGGGCTGTGGAAATTCTCGGGGTGCCAATGCGAAGGGGAAGCCTGTGGGCGTCTGGGATCACAGTCGCTGCGTTCGTCGCTCTGTTCTTCTTCTTCCGGAGCACCATGCTGGGGCGGGCGGTGCGCTCGACAATTCAGGACGAAGAGGGGGCACGACTGGTGGGAATCGACCCCAACCGCATGCGGACCCTGATCCTCGTCTCGAGTGGCGTGCTGGCGGCTTTGGTGGCGGTGACCCGTTCGATGAGCATCCCGGTCACCGTCACGTCCGGGATCAGCCTGACCATCTTCGCTCTGATCGTCACTGTGGTCGGAGGGCTGGGGAGCGTCGCCGGCGCCTTCCTTGCCGGACTCCTGCTGGGAATCATCAACACCATCAGCTCGTTCTACATTGGCACCTTTCTCACCTTCATCATCCTGCTCAGTGCGGCGGCGCTCACGATCCTCATTCGGCCCTCCGGGCTCCTCGGAGTAGCCGAGTGACAGCCCGGTCAACCAGAGGGGCCGGCACCTCGTTGGTGGGTGGCACTGAGGGACGTTCGTCGCGATCTCTGCGGGCACTGATCCTCCCTGTTGTCGCGGTCGGGGCCGCACTTGCCCTAGTGCCGATCTGGCTGGGTGATTCCCGTCTCATGATGGGACTTGCCATCGGCGGGCTCCTGTTCGCCTGTTACGCCGTCGCCTTCAACGTGATTTTCGGAAGCACCGGACAGCTGTTCCTGAGTGTGGGAGCCCTGGCCGGGATCGGGTCCTACGGCGCCGCCCTTCTCGGCGACCGTCTCGGTTTCCCCATTGTCGTGAGTGTTGTGCTGGCCACGCTGGCCGCATCCTCCATAGGTGGGCTTCTCAGCTGGATCGCGGTGAGACGTTCGCTGGATGTGATCTTCATTGGGATCGTTACCCTCATCTTCGCTCTCTCCTTCGAGAACCTCCTGTTCGGTCTCAGTGATCTCACCGGCGGGGAGTCGGGCCTTGCTGTCGAGTCGGGCTCGGACACCTTTCTGAGAGAGCAGGTTCCTCCCTACTATCTCTTCCTGGGGCTGGTTCTTCTGTTCCTCATCGTGCACGGGCTGTTGCGGCGATCTCACATCGGTTGGGCCTTCCGGGCCCTGCGCGATGACGAGGTTGCCGCCGAGCTCGCAGGTGTCAACGTCGCCCGCTATCGCATATATGGCGGGCTGATCGGAGCCGGGATGCTGGGGATGGCCGCAGCGATCTATGCTTTCAACGAGGGTCGGATCAGTCCATCGACTTTTTCCTTTGGCGAGGTGGACATAGTGGTAATCGTGATGCTGGCCTTTGGCGGTATCGGCACTCTGTTTGGGCCAATTCTCGGGGCTGTCGTGTTCACTGTGTTCGACGAGGTCCTTGTTGGGTTCGGTCAACTGCGGGTAGTTGCCTATGGGGCCCTCATCATCGTCTTGTTTCTCTGGATCCCACGTGGCGTCATTCCGACCATGGGCTCCCTCTGGCAGAGTCGTCGCCTCCGGCGGGAGAGCGCAGGTTCCTCACCGACAGATCCGCCCCACTGAGGCAGCGGCGGAAATCGGTTTCACGATGTTTGAGGAGACGAATCGGTCGTGGTTCCGAAGGCGGACGCTACACCCTGAGCCGGAACCGTTGGATTTTGCCGGTTGCCGTCCTCGGGAAGTCGTCGACGTAGTCGACGACGTGAGGGAACTGGTAGCGCTGGAGGGCGGCTTTGCACCACTGCTGGAGCTCGCCGGTGAGGGCGTCTCCCGCCTCGTACCCCCCGGTGAGGATCACCGTGGCCTTGATCCGTGATCGGTTCTCGATGTCGACGACGACGACTGCTGCTTCGTGTACGGCTTCATGCTCCATCAGCCGATTCTCGATCTCGATCGGGCTCACCCAAAGACCGCCAATTTTCATCATGTCGTCGATCCGGCCGAGGTATGTGTAGTAACCGTCTGCATCTTTGTGGTATCGGTCGCCCGAGAGGAACCAGTCGCCACGGATCTTGTCGCGGGTCCGATCGGGCTGTTTCCAGTAGGCGCTGAGAACGCTGGGGCCTTTGACCCACATCTCACCCGCTTCATCAGCCTCGGACAGTTCACCGTCCGTATTGCGGATCTCAACCTCGTAGTCGTCGACTGGTACGCCTGATGTGCCTGGTTTCACTGCCCCCGCCCGATTCGAGACGTAGATGTGAAGCAGTTCAGTGGAGCCGATCCCGTCGAGGATCTCAATATCGGTCCGATCGTGAAACTGACGCCATATCTCGGGTGGGAGCGGTTCGGCGGCCGAGACTCCCAACCGCACCACCGACCAGTCCACATCGTCAAAGCTCGGGTCGGCAAGCATGGCGTTGTACAGGGCCGGCACTGAGAACAGGAGTGAGGGGCGGTGGGAACGAATCCGCTCCAGCATCCGATCCGGGGTCGGCCGGCCGGTGAGGTAGACCGATGTCGCACCAGCCCAAAGCGGGAAGCTCAAGTTGTTGCCTAACCCATAGGCATGGAACATCTTTGTGCTGGAGAATGCGACGTCGCCCTTGGTGATTCCCAATACCGGCACTGCGTAATGAGCACACGTCGCCGCGATGTCGTTGTGGCGGTGGACGACGCCCTTGGGCGGCCCCGTCGAACCGGACGAGTACAGCCAGAAGGCCATGTCATCCGGCTGGCTGGAGACAGGCGAGACCTCACCGGCATCGGATGCGATCCATTCGTCCAGGGACTCGGCGCCGTTCGAGGCCACCCCATTGGCGACAACAAGCTTTACGTCGGGACGGGCGGCGACCTGGGGACCGACCGTCTCCAAGAATGCATGATCGACCACGGCGGTCATCGCTTGGGAATCGTCAAGGAAATAGCCGAAGTCGTCGGGCCGGGCAAGGAAATTGACTGGGACCGGGATGGCGCCGATCCGCATCGCCCCGAGGAACACGGCAGGGAATGCCGGAGTGTCATCGAGAACCAACAGGACTCGATCCTCCCGTCTGATCCCAGCGTCGTCGAACCGAGCGGCGACATTGCACATCGCGCGGTACACCTCATCTGCCGTCCACCGTTGGTCATCTGCGGTGATCAGCGCCGTATCCGACCCTCGGCCGTCTTCGAGCCAACCGTCGATGAGGGTGCTGGTGTTCGGTCCAATCTGCATGTGCGCCTCCGCCCGACCAAGTACCGAGCCTAACCGGGAAGGTTCCGCGGACGCGTCGGCCTCTATCTGATTGGCGATCTAGTGTCCCGGTTGTGTCGCAACGCCACCCATCATCGCTGCTGAGGGTGGCCGGCCGGCAGCTCGACTACATCGTGAAGAATGAATCGGGTTCGCGGCCAGCGCTGGTGTTCCTCCATGAGGGACTCGGCAGCATCGAGCTGTGGCGGTCATTCCCCGATGACGTTGTCAGCGCCACAAATCATCGGGGATTGGTGTACAGCCGGAGCGGTCACGGTTGGTCAGAGACAGCCATCGGACCACGGCCACTCGACTTCGTCGATCGTGAGGCACTTGATGTGCTGCCGGCCCTGCTCGACCGGCTCGACATCCCTCATCCGATCCTGGTCGGACACTCGGACGGTGCGTCGATCTCGCTCGTATACGCCGCCCACCACCAGACCGAGGCGCTCGTCCTCCTAGCGCCGCACGTTTTTGTCGAAGAAGCAGGCCTCGCCATGATCAGGGATCTCGGTCAGCAACCGCAGCGTGATGATCTCATCGACAAGCTGGTCAAGTATCACCGCGACCCGGCCGCGACCTTTTCGGCCTGGAACGATGTATGGCTCGACCCAGAGTTCAAGACCTGGAACATCGAACAGGTTCTCGACATGATCGAATGCCCCGTCTTGTTGATTCAAGGGTTGGACGACGAATACGGCACCCTGGCCCAGATCGATGCGATCGAGCGGCAGTTGTCAGGGCCCGTCGAGCGGGTCGAGTTGGCGGAGTGCGGCCACTCGCCGCACCTCTCCCAGCCTGAGCAGACCCTGGAATCGACGGTCAGATTCATTCGAGACGTGTGCGAGGAGAGGACACTCCCTGCGATCTTCGGGTGATGAGGTCGAATTTGGCTACGGTCGCGGGACCTGTGTGCCAGGCTGACCGACGATGCGCCTCCAACACAACTCGGTGTCCACGCCATGACCAATTTTCGCGGCGCAGTGCTGCGTGAGCGCGGTCTCCCTCGGCCCTACGTCGAGTCCCGCCCGCTCGAGATCGTTGAACTCGAATTGCCCGATCCGGGGCCGGGTGAGTTGCTCGTCCAAATAGGCGCCGCCAGTCTGTGCCGCTCCGATCTCTCGGTGGTCACAGGTGCGCGCGTTTGGCCGCTGCCGATGGTGATCGGTCACGAGGCCGCAGGGAAGGTCGCTGCAGTCGGACCCGACGTAACGAGCCTCACACCCGGCAACGACGTCGTGCTTGTCTACTTGCCCCAGTGCGGAGAATGCGTCCGATGCCGTGGTGGAGAGGGGTGGCTGTGCGATGTCGGCGCGACGGCAAACCAAAAGGGGGAGCTACTCACCGGAGGCACTCGCCTCACCCACCACGGCGAGAAGCTCCACCATCACATGGGAGTGGCGGCCTTCGCCGAGTACACCCTCGTGTCCGAAGCTTCCGCGGTGAAGGTGCCGCCGGGTCTCGCGGCGCAGGACACGTGCGTCTTCGGATGCGCCGTGCTCTGCGGCGCAGGGACCGCGCTCAATACGACCGGGGTAGGCGAGCACGACTCCGTGGCGGTGGTGGGTCTGGGAGCCGTCGGGCTCTCAGCCATCCTCGGCGCCAAGGTTGCCGGCGCGGAGCGGATCGTCGCGATCGACCGGCTCGAAACCAAACTCGCCTCGGCCTTGTCACTCGGGGCAACCGACGTGCTGGTGGCAGACGAACAGACTCCGGTCCGCGTCATCGAGCAGACGGCGGGCGGCGTCGATCACGCCATCGAAGCCTCGGGCACCTTGGAGGGCTTTGAGCTGGCAATGAGGCTCGTGCGGCGGGGCGGCACAGTGACCACACTCGGCCTGCCCGGTCCGGCAGTCTCCCACGATCTCGAGCTCGCGAGCCTGGTCGTCAAGGGCGTGACAATCCGGGGCAGTTACCTCGGCTCGTGCGTCACCTCTCGCGATGTCCCGTACTTCATCGAGCTCTACCGGAAGGGTCGTTTACCCGCCGACAAGCTCATCTCGCATCACATCCGGTTGGACGACATCAACGCCGCGCTCGATCGTCTCGCCGACGGGGAAGCCCTTCGCCAGGTCATCGAGTTCTGATGTCGGCCGGTCCCCCTCACTTCCCGCGGAATAACCCCGGCTCCAGAGTTTGACCCGGATCAGTCCACGACGTGGAAGCGGCTTGCCTTGAGCTCGAATCGGGGCAAGCTCTCAGAAGGCGCCACCATGACAGCAGGCCTCAGTCCGAGCTCGTTTTGCACATTCTTTGTCACCGCCTCGCGGGCGTCCTCGGGGTCGGCTCCTTCGGTGACCTCGATCGAGATTGACAGCTTGGCAAGGTCGGCCCCGGTGGAGACGGTGATCTGGTACTCCTCGACGGTGTCGACCTGGCGGACCAGGTTCTCGATCGCAGCGGGGAAGAGATTCACGCCGCGCACGATGACCATGTCGTCGGCCCTCCCCAGAACCCCTCCCTCGAAGCGGGCAAAGGTGCGGCCGCATACACAGGGTTCGATGTTCAGCCGCACGAGGTCACCGGTGCAGTAGCGGATTGCGGGGAACCCGAGCCTGCCCAGGTTTGTAATGACCAACTCCCCTTCTTCACCAGGGGGCACCGGCTGGTGAGTGGCCACGTCCAGCACCTCAACGATGAACTCCGACTCGATCACATGCGTCGCCCCCGGCTGCGCCCCACATTCGAAGCTGTGGGCTCCTACCTCGGAGGCCCCGGCATGGTCGAAGCACTTCGCTCCCCAGGCAGCCTCGATCCGCCCCTTGACCGCCGGGATGAGTGCCCCGGGCTCCCCGGCGAGGACGATCGTCTCCACCGGGAGACGTGAGATATCGACACCTTCGATCCGAGCAACCTCGGCGAGACGGAGGGCATACGTCGGCGTGCAACACATCGCCGTCACCCCCAACTCGTCGATGAGGTGCAGCCGCTGCACCGAGTTGGCTCCGCCACCGGGAATCATCAGCGCTCCGATTTGCTTTGCCCCCTCGACGGCCGCCCAGAAACCGATGAACGGCCCAAAGGAGAAGGGCAGAAAGACGCGGTCCCCCGCGGTGACTCCCGCACCGGCCAGCACGTACCCCCAACATCGTCCCCACCAATCCCAACTCTCTTCGGTGTCGACCACTTTGAGCGGTCGGCCCGTGGTCCCGGAGGTTTGGTGGATCCGGGTGTAGGCCCCAGCGGGGAAGGTGAGGTTGGAGCCGAACGGTGGGAAGGCGTCTGCCGCTTCGACCAGCTCAGCCTTCGTCGTCAGCGGCAGTCGAGTGAGGTCCTCCAGCGACTGGATGTCATCCGGTGCGACGCCGGCGTCGCGCATCTTGTCTGTGTAAAACTGGTTGTGCTCGAACAGCCCTTCGAGCAGCAGCGTCAGCTTCGTGGCCTGCAGGGCGCGCAACTCCCCCCGGGGCAGTGTCTCCGACCGGCGATCGAAGAACTGCACGAGCTCAGATGTCCGATCCTGAGCGAGGAGCGGCGCCCGTGTGCGACGTCACCTCGGGCGCGGGCCTCCACTCGGTCTTCCTGTCGTAGAAGATGTCGTCCATCACTCGGATGATACGGGGGGAAACGGGTTCCCGGTCGCGCTCTCCACGACAGACCTGCGGACCAGGGCTCTGGCACGCGGCGGGTAGGTACGATCATGGACGAAAGCTTGCAGGGAAAGGTGAAAGTGGCCTCCATCGAAGGCTCTGGACGCCCACTCGTTTTCAGGGTGGAGAATTCGCATGACGAATTGCCTGGTTGTGCTGGCTCGACAATGCCGGGCATGTCGCTGCGGACGGTTGTTCGCGCCCTTGGGGGGATGCAGAAGGAAGCGGTCGTCACCATCGAGCCTGAAGGGAGTGTATGGCGTCTCGTATCCGACGAAGGACCGTATCTGAATGGCACCGATCTCGCTCCCTTCCCTCTGGCGTTCTTTGCAGCCGGAATGCAGTTCTCCTTCTTGTCCGAGGTGCTCCAGGCCGCCCGGCGCCGCGACATCTCCCTCGACGCGCTGTCGCTCGAGGTGGACAATCGCTACTCAATGCAGGGTTCGTTCCTCCGGGGAGATGCGCTCGGTGGTGCGGTTCCATCCGAGCTCTCAGTGTCGGTGGAGTCGGGAGCGTCGCCCAGTGACATCGCGCGGATCGTGCGCGAAGCCGTAGCACGTTGCCCGGCGCAAGCCCTCATGCGTGATGTGCTCACCAACACCTTCGCTTTCTCCGTGAACGGGGGTGCTGTCGACCTCGATGACCTGGCCAGACCGCAGGGGCCGGCGCTGAGTTACGACGAGTCGCGCTTCGAGTCCCTCAGACCTGCGGCGACCACTTCTCATCCGATAATCGAGAAGCTGGAAACGGCCGCGACGGTCGTCGGCGTCGAGGGTGGCGCGGGCAGCAGTCTCCAGGATGAGCAGAAGCGCACCCTGCACGTCCACGGCGAGAGCAGATGGCTCGGCGGCATGCGGACGGAGTGCGACATCCAACTCTTCAAGCCGATCGGGAGCACCTTCCGTTTCCAATGTGACGAAACGGCGGTCAAAGGTGGCGAGGGCCATGCGCCTCCTCCTATGGCGTATCTCAGTGCAGGAATCGGGTTCTGCTTCATGACCCAGATCGGCCGGTACGCACAAATCATCAAACAGCCCCTCGAGGGCTACGCCATCGTACAAGACAACTTTTTCGGCCCTCCGGAAGAATCCGGTGACGGGGCCAGCGCAGAGCCGACGCAGACACACGTATTCGTAGACGCCGAGCAGGGACCAGCGGTCGGGGCCAATCTCGTGACCGTCGGTGAGCGCACCTGCTTCCTCCACGCCGCTATGCGCAGCGAGCTTCCCAGTGTCCTGAGCGCACAGCTGAACGGCGAGGCACTGCAAGTCTCCTGAGACCGGCCAGTTGCAACAGCACCCTCCTCGATGAGCCATTCGGGTGGGCTCAAACGGTGCGATACGATGGCCCGAATCACGAGGAGAGATGATGGAAGCAGTGAGCCTTGCGGTGAACGGGAGAACCCGCCAGCTCTTTGTCGCCCCCCAACAGACTCTGCTGGAGACTCTCCGAGAGGGACTCGGTCTCACCGGAACCAAACACGGTTGTGAGCTCGGGGAGTGCGGAGCGTGCACGGTCCTCGTGAACGGGATCCCTATCCTGTCCTGCCTCACCCTCACCGTCGATGCCATCGACGACGAGATCGTCACCATCGAAGGAATCGGCTCGATCGCCCATCCCCACCCGCTGCAACTCGCCTTCGGCGAGTACGGCGCCACACAATGCGGCTATTGCACGCCGGCGATGATTCTCACCGCCAAGGCGCTCCTCGACCGAGACCCCCATCCGTCCGAGGCGACCATCGCCGAGTCAATCGCGGGGAACATGTGCCGTTGCACGGGATACCTGTCCATCCTCCGGGCCATCGGCGCCGTCGCCGCCGAAGGGAATCGATGAGAACGGATCCCCAACTCGGAATCGTCGGCCAATCCGCCCCCCGCGTTGATGCCATCGCCCAAGCCACGGGAACCGTTCGATATGTCGACGACCTCTCATACCCGGGAATGCTCCACGGAAAGATCCTTCGATCCACCCGGGCCCACGCCCGGATCACCAGGGTCGACACTTCCGCCGCCGAAGCACTGTCCGGCGTCCACGCCGTCCTGACCGGTCAGGACATGCCGGTGGCCTTCGGGTTGCTCCCGGTAAGCCAAGATGAGCACGCACTGGCGATCGACAAGGTCCGTCAAGTCGGCGATCCGGTCGCCGCGGTCGCCGCCGACGACCCCGACATCGCGCAACAGGCGATCGAGCTCATCGAGGTCGCCTACGAGGACCTCCCGGTCGTCACCACTATCGAGGAGGCCATCGAGGTTGTCGACGAACCCATCCACGGAGAAGGGCCAGCCAACAACCGCCATCGCGAAGTCTCCCTCGAGTTCGGGGACGTCGACGCCGGTTTTGAAACCGCCGACCACATCCGGGAGGACGTCTTCTTCTACCAAGGCAGCAACCACGCCGCTCTCGAAGCCCACGGTGCGGTCGCCCTCGTAGGGGAAGATCAACGCCTTCACCTCTTCTCCGCCACCCAAGTACCCCATTACCTGCACCGCCTCCTTGCCCAGGTCCTCGAGGTCCCCGAAGGCCGGATCCGGGTCACCGCCACTCTCAACGGAGGAGGTTTCGGAGCCAAGACCGACGTGTTCTCCCACGAGCTCGTCACGGCCAAGCTGGCACTGGTCACCGGCCGTCCGGTGAAGATCGTCCTCACCCGGGAAGAGGTCTTCTACGCCCACCGAGGCCGGCATCCGGTGCTCATGTGGGTGAAGACAGGCTTCACTGCCGACGGTCAGATCACTGCGATGTGGTTCAAGACCTATGTCGACGGCGGGGCCTACGGCAGCTACGGGGCAGCCTCGCTGCTCTACACCGGCCAACTCCAGACGACCACCTACCGCATCCCCGCCTACCGTTTCCAGGGGGTGCGGGTGTTCACCAACAAACCGGCTTGCGGGCCCAAGCGGGGTCACGGCACCCCTCAGCCCCGCTTCGGCCTCGAGGTGCACCTCGACAAGGCCGCCGAGGACCTCGGCCTCGACCCGGTCACGATCCGGGAACGAAACCTCGCTGAGCCGTTCACCACCACGGTCAACCACCTTCGGATCACCAGCTGCGGGCTCGCAGAGTGCATCGAGAGGGTGGTGGAGGCCTCCAGGTTCCACGACACGTACCGCAACCTCCCACCGGGGCAAGGCGTCGGGTTCGCGATCGGGGCCTACATGTCGGGCGCCGGGCTTCCCATCTACTTCAATGACATGCCCCAGTCCGAGGTAATGCTCAAGGTCGACCGGGGCGGCGCAGTCACCGTCTATTCGATGGCAGCCGACTGTGGGCAGGGCTCGACGACGATGCTCGCCATCGTCGTCGGTGAAGCGCTCGGCATCGATCCCTCGGACCTCCTCGTAATCACCGCGGACACCGACTTGACCCCCATCGACCTCGGGTCGTATTCCAGCCGGGTGACGTTCATGGCCGGCAACGCCGCCCTCGAAGCCGCCCTCAAACTCGCCGACCTCGTCCGCACCGCGGTCGCCGACGAACTCGACGTCGACCTCGATGCGGTCTCCCTTGGCAAGGGAGTGGTACGGGCCGGTGATCGCGAGATCCCGTGGGCTGAGGCGGCACGCGTCGCCGAAGCGCGGTGGGGCCTGCTGGTGACGACAGGGACGTATGAACCGCCGGATGGCATCAGAGGTGACTACAAGGGCGCTGGGGTAGGCCCCTCGCCGGCGTACTCGTACACGGCGTGCGTCGCAGACGTCGCTTGTGACCCGGAGACCGGGGTGGTATCGGTGCGGAAGGTGTGGCTTGCCCACGACGTGGGTCGAGCGATCAACCCGCTGCTGGTCCAAGGCCAAATCGAGGGCAGTGTCCACATGGCCCTCGGGGAGGCACTCATGGAGGAACAGGCGTTCCGAGGAGCCTTGCACAAGGGCCCGTCACTGCTGGACTACAAGATCCCTACCGTCCTCGAGATGCCCCAAGTCGAGTCGATCCTCGTCGAATCCATCGACCCGGAGGGCCCCTTCGGCGCCAAGGAGGTTGGCCAGGGTCCACTCCTCCCGGTTATCCCGGCGGTGGTAAACGCCGTCCATGATGCTCTCGGAATCCGGGTGGACGAGGTGCCGGTCCGTCCCGACACGGTTCTCTTCGCCCTGCGAGATCTAGAGCGCGGCGGCATCGGGCGTCATGGACCGACGGCCATCCCGGACTACACGTTCCGCTCTCCCCTTCTCGTCGAGCCGCCAGTCGTGCGGATTCAAGGCTGATGCTGCGTCTCCCGCCTCTCCGCCATGCCGCTCCGACCACCATCGAGGACGCCATTGAGCTCCTCGGCGGTGATGGAGCAGTGCTCGCCGCGGGAGGTACCGACCTCGTTCCCAACCTGAAGCGACGACAACATCCCGCAGCGATGATCGTCTCGCTGCGCCGGGTGGAGGACATGCGCGGCGTGGAGTTCGACGCCGACGGGACGGTTCGGATCGGGGCTCTGACGACGCTGGCGATGGTCGCCGACGACCCGCAGATCCCAGCGGTGGTGCGGAAAGCCGCCCGATCGGTCGCGACACCTCAGATTCGCAACCAGGGCACGGTGGGAGGGAACCTCTTCGTTGACACTCGATGCGACTGGCTCAACGTCAACGATCTGTGGCGGCAGGCCGCCGAGCCATGCCTCAAGGCCGGAGGGGACACCTGCTGGGTTGCGCCGGCGAAGCAACACTGCTGGGCGGTGAGCTCCTCGGACCTGGCTCCGGTTCTAATCGCCCTCGACGCCGCAGTCACGCTCGTGGGTCCTGAAGGTCGACGCACCCTGTCCGTTGAGAGTCTGTATCGGAACGACGGCATGGACCATCTTGCCAAGGCACCCGACGAGATCCTCACCCAGATCGCCATCCCCCTTGATCCCCACCTGCGGGCCACCTACCACAAGCTGCGGCGCCGAGGAAGCATCGACTTCCCCATCCTCGGGGTCGCTGTCGCCATCCACCTCGACCAGAAGGGAACCTGCACCGCGGCCCGGATCGTCCTCGGCGCGATCGCCTCCGCTCCCCTGCGTGCCCTCGATGCCGAGGAGGCGCTGGTGGGACGGCCCTTAGACCCGGAGGCCATCGCCGCGGCTGCCGAAGCGGCGAGAGTGCTCGCCCGCCCTCTAGCGAATACCGACCTCACGTCCCGCTATCGCAAGCGCATGGTCCCGGTGCTCATGAAACGGGCCATCGAGGAGCTTGCCGCGGTGTGACACCTCATCCCCCCGGTTGCACGCCTTCTTCGGCCTCATCTCTATTGACACCATTTTCTCTGACTTCGGATATCCACGCGATTGTTGCGACAGCATCGAAACACCTCTGGGTGGTGACATGATCACCAAGGGTCTGCTTCTCCAACAGCGATGCCATCAGCCGGGTTCGTGGAATCCGGGGATGACCTTCCGGATAGCCAGCGTCCCAATCCCGGTGGGACGGTGTTCAAGGGCGTCAATCGCCATCAGTAGCCCAAGACCATCAGAAAACATGTCAACAGCTTCACCGTCGCCCTCGCCCCCTACACCGGGTTTAGCGTTCTCCTAATAATCGCCAGGCTCCAGGCAGGAGGATTCCGGCGCCGGCGGCCTTGATCAAGTCGCCCAGGAGGAATGGGACCACGCCTTTCTCGATGGCCTCAGCCAGGGGCCAACCGGTGGCCAGCATCAACCCGATCACACCAAACACATAGATCACAGCCGATCCGAGAAGAAACGCCGTGAACATGGTGGCGAAGGTCCGGTCTTGTCGTCGCTCTGCCATCCAGCCGACGAGACCGGCGGCAAAGATGAACCCGATCAAGTATCCACCGGTCGCTCCCCTGATCACATCGACACCACCCGACGCGTCGGTGAACACAGGGAAGCCGAGGGCTCCGACAGCGACGTAGAGCATCTGTCCGGCGGCACCGAGTTTCCATCCCAACGCCGCACCGGTGAGTAACACGGCGAAGGTCTGGCCTGTGATGGGGACCGGGGTAAAGGGAAGCTGAATCCGCCATTGTGCGGCGAGCGCGGTCAGACCGGCGGCCGCCACCACCAGCAGAACCGAGACGACTCTCGTTTGGGGTAGAACTCGTTGGCTGATTACGGCCGTGGTCATTGCTGCTTTATCTCCTGGAAACCGAAGCTGACTGACAATACGTCTAAGACTCGAAGTGTCAGGTGACCGTTACCCTCACGAACATGGAAGCTGAGAAAAAGCGCAGCGTTTTCTGGCCCCTCTATCTGATAGGGGCCCTGTTTGTCGTGGGCGTTATGGGGGTAGTCGCCTGGAACATTGAGCTGCCCTATCTGGCTTTCTCCGCCGGCCCGGTGTCCGATGCCGCCGACTCCGTAGTGGCTGAAGACGTCGACATCTATCCACCGGATGGCGAACTCCTCATGCTCACCGTCGTGAGCCAGGACGTGAATGTCTTCGAGGCGCTGATAGCGGGCATCGATCCGACAATCGATCTGGTTCCCAAAGGAGCCTTTCGTCGTGCCGGGGAATCCGATGAGGATTACCGAAACAGGGTTCTCCAACAGATGGATGACTCCAACTTCCGCTCGATATCGGTGGCTCTCGATTATCTCGGATTGGAGATGATTCCCACCGAAGTCGTCATCAATGAGTTCGTGGAGGGCGTCCCGGCAGAGTCGGTTTTGGAACTGGGCGACACGATCGTCGCCGTCAACGGTGTGACGATCGCCAAAGTCGATGACATTCGCCAGGTCACTGAGGACATGTCCGTTGGAGATGTCCTCACAATGACAGTCATTCGAGAGGATGCCGAGGTCGATGTCAATGTCGAGTTGACGGAACGGGAAGATGAGCCCGGTGTTGCCATGATCGGTATCATTCTGGGCGAGTTGACCGGACCGCCTTTTCCCTTGTCCATCCAGGCGGGGGATGTGGGCGGGCCGTCGGCCGGGATGATGCACACCCTGGCCATCATCGACACACTCACCGAGGGTGAGCTGACAAAAGGGCATGTGATAGCCGGCACCGGGACGATCAAGGTCGACGGCACCGTCGGCAACATCGGGGGCATACGCCAGAAGGTCGTGGGCGCCGAGGCCGCCGGCGCTGAATACATTCTCGTTCCACAAGGCAACTACGACAGTGCCCTCACCGCGGAGAGGACCGTCATCGAGATCGTTCCGATCGCGACCATCGACGATGCAATTGAGTTCCTCGAAAGACTCGAAGCCGCGTAGCCAAAGCCTCTAATGGCGCTCTTTGTTCAGTATCTTCTATGACTGGATGAGCTCTGAGACCACTCCCGAAAGCATAAGAGGTGCTCAGTTTCGGAACGCACTGAGGGGAATTGATCGCGCCGAGGTGGAGGCTTTCCTCGATGTGGTCGCCGCCAGGATCGAAGATCTCGAGGCCGAGAAGCAGCGTCTCGCCGCGCAATTGGGTGAGGCGGCCTCTCGTGACCTGGAGTCGGAATTCGACAAGGTTGGTCGCGAGGTGAGCGGGATTCTCCAAGCTGCCCGAGAGGCAGCGGACTCAATGCGCGAACGGGCCAGCATCGATGCGGCCAGGTGGCGCAGCGAATCGATGGCCGAGGCGGAAGCCACTCGCAAGGATGCCGCTGGAGACGCCGAAGCAATGCGTCGTGACGCCTGGACAAGCGGCAGTGAGCTTCTCGACCAGGCAGTCGAGGAATCGACGAAGCTGCATGATCAGTCCGATCGAGAAGTACTCACGATTATCGGCGAAGCCGAAAGAGAGGCTCATCGACTGACCTCCGGCGCCAGACGCGAGGCTGAGGACCGACTTCGCAAGGCCGGCATGGATGGCGAGAAGATGACTTCTGAGGCCACCAAACGACGGGACGACATCATCGACGCCGCAAATCGACAAGCTGCCGCATCCCAGGAGCGAACTCGCGCCCTGGAGCAGCGTCGGGATGAGTTGTTGAGTGAGCTCGAGAACGTACGATCGACGCTGACTCGTTTGGAAGGGTCGCTGGTGGAGAGGCGGGAGACCCTCGACTTGTCAGCCGCCGACACCACCAGTGTGAAAGTGGTCCAGCCGGGTCCCGCCACCGAGGAGAAGACCTGGGAACTGGGTGAGACGGTGCGGCTGGTGAGGACCGACGACGAGCCGAAGTCGGAGCCCATCCCGGAGCCGGAGCCCGAACCCGAACTGGAGCCCGAACCCGAACTGGAGCCCGAACCCGAACTGGAGCCCGAACCCGAGCCCGAACCGGAGCCCGAACCGGAGCCCGAACCGGAGCCATCATCAGACGATGAGGTGCGCGCTCTCTTTGCCTCGCTTCGTGATGGCGAGGACTCAGAGGGGTCGCTTCGGGTCATTGAGAAAGCGGAGTCTGCCGATGCGACTGAAATCGCCTCGGGCAAGGATTGGTTGGAGGAGAGGGATTCCCGGTTGCTCCCGATCACCAATCGGGCATTGCGCGGGACGAAAAAGGCGATCGCCGATCTGCAGAACATCGCTCTTGACAGTCTCCGGACAGATGTCGAGTGGCGTCCTGATTCCGCGGACATGGTGGTCTCGGTTCAGGCGGATCTGATAGCCGTTTGGGCTGAGAGTTTCGCCTCCGGTCACGGCGTGGCAGAGGAGATGACCGGATCGAAGCTGAAGCGGCCACCAACCCCTCAGTCAGACGCAGCCATGGAGTTTGCGTCTTCGCTGGGCGATGCCGTCTCGAGTGCACTTGATGAGGCCGGCGACGGTCAGCGGGAACGTCAGTCTGCTGCGTCACGCGTCTTCCGGGTTTGGCGGACGGACGAAGCGGAGCGTCGCATTCGGGAACTCGCCATCCATGCGTACGAGCGGGGCATCGAAATCTCGGTAGCGGCCGGCTGACGGCCTGGCGCGAGCAGTTAGTCCGGGCGACTCTTAGACTCGACCCCGATGTTCACCAGGGTCCCATCGAGCTACCGCCCGCAAGGACGACGCCGCACCATGACGGTGGTCCTGGCTATTGCTGCGGGGATCTATCTCCTACTGACGGCCGCAGGGACCTTGTGGACCGATTTTCTCTGGTTCGACTCGCTCGGCTTTCGCAACATATGGCTGAAGAACTGGAGTCTCTCGATTCTTCTCGGGGTAATAGGAATCGCGTTCGCCTTCCTGGTCTTGTGGGTCAGTCTTCGGCTGGTTGATCGTTTCTCTCCGCGGTGGGCACCTTTCGACCTATCCGAGGAGGAGGAGTTCATTGAGCGATTCAGGGAGTGGATTGAACCGAGGGTGCGTCAGATCCGGATGCTGGTCACGGCCGGGCTTGCAGTAATTCTCGGACTGACCGTCGCCACCTGGCGAGACGAGGTCTTCCTCTTCATCAACAACCAGCAGTTCGGCACACCAGATCCACTATTCGGTGTCGACCTCGGCTTCTATGTCTTCAGACTCCCGCTGTGGGAGACGGCGGTCGATTGGATCTTCAACGTTCTCGTCCTGGCAACGATCGTGGTCGCCATTGCCCAGTACCTGAATGGGGGGATTCGTTTCGACGGTCGACGGTTGTCCACCTCTCGCGGGGCGAAGATCCACATCTCAGTGATGTTTGCGCTCATCGCTCTGGTACGGGCGGCCTCATATCGACTCGACATGTTCGAATTGCTGTTCTCGAACAACGCAGAACCAAAATTTTTCGGACCGGGCTTCACCGACATCAACGCTCGCTTGCCTGCGCTCAACCTGCTCTTTCTGATTGCTCTCATCGCCGCCGTCCTCTTCGTCGTCAACATCTTCAGACGGGGGTGGTCGCTCGCGGGGGTGTCGGTGGCATCATGGATCGTGGTGGCGATTGCGGCCGGCGCAATCTATCCGGCGATCATTCAGAGGTTCAGCGTCACACCCAACCAGCTAGAGAAGGAGATGCCGTACATCTCCGACAATCTGAGGATGACCCGAGAGGCGTATCAGCTGAGCGACGTGGAGGTACGGAACTTTGCAGCCTCCAGAGACCTGACGGCGGAAGACATCGAGAACAACTCCTTGACTATTGACAATCTTCGCATCTGGAGCACCTCTGTTCTTCCCAGGACCTATCAGAACTTCCAGGAGTTGGAGCCTTACTACGCCTTGAGCAAGGTGGACACCGATCGATACCTGGCGGACGGCATACCAAAACAGGTGATGGTCGCCGTTCGCGAGTTGGAAGAGCTCAATCTTCCAAGGGATGACTGGCAGAACACCCGGCTGTTCTACACGCACGGCTTTGGAGCGGTCGTCAACGCGGCCAACGTCGTCCAGTCCGATGGTCAGCCGAGTTTCCTGCTCAAGGACGTGCCGCCGGTTGCGTCCGTCCCCACCCTGGAACTGACCGAGCCCCGGGTCTATTTCGGCGAGACCTACCAGCCAGGTCGGCCGGTCATCGTGAAGACCGGTTCCGCACCCCAAGAGATTGACATTCCAACGCCGGAAGGCACCCAATACAACCAGTATGCGGGGGAGGCCGGTGTTGTCATCGACAACATCTGGAAACGAATCGCCTTTGCCTTCCGATATCGTGACCTCAACCTGCTCATCTCGAGCCAGCTCCGACCTGACAGTCGGGTGCTTGTGGAGCGAAACGTCGTTCAAATCGTAAGAAGCGTCGCTCCTTTTCTCTCCCCCGACGCCGATCCCTATCCGGTGATCCTCGACGGGAAGATCCTGTGGGTACTCGACCTGTACACGACCACTTCCTTCTACCCCTACTCCCAGCCCGTCGATTCGGAGGCCCTTGCCCGGCTCACCGTCGCGTCGAATGTTGAGCGGGGAACCAACTACATCCGGAACTCGGTCAAGGCAGTGATCGATGCCGACAACGGTGACGTCACGTTCTACCTATGGGATTCGAACGATCCGGTTAGCAGAGCTTGGGCAGACACCTACCCCGGCCTCTTCAGAGATGTTGCTTCGATGCCGGAAGGTCTTGTGGAGCATCTCCGATACCCCCAGGACCTTTTCCGCCTGCAGAGTGAGATATATTTGGAATACCACGTCACGGAAGTGAACCAGTTGTTCTCCGGCAACAACGCTTGGTCGTTTCCCGGCGACCCTTCCACGATCACGAGATCCGGGTCGGAAAGCCTCAGAGGTGACGGCCGCAACCTCGCAGACAGTTCCGTGAGTCCTCTAGCTGAGGTACTTCCCTACTACCTCCTGACGGAGCTGCCCGGCGAGGAGGAGCTGTCCTATTTGCTTCTTCAGCCATTCAGTCCTCGTGCAAAGCGGAACATGGTGGGGTTTCTCGTGGCCGACTCCACTCCCGGTCAATACGGACGGCTCGTCGACTTCCGGATGCCACAGGGCGAGCTGGTTGATGGCACCGAACAAGTCGGTCAGCGAATCGAACAGGATGCTGAGATCTCAGAGACTCTCAGTCTCTGGCGTGGCGACGGGTCGAAGGTCATCAAGGGTGATCTGTTTGTCGTCCCGATCGAAGAGTCAGTTCTCTACTTCCAGCCGATATACCTGGAGGAGGAGGGGGGAGCGTTCCCCGAGTTCCGACGGGTCGCCGTGGTCTTTGGAGACCGTGTCGAATGGGCTGAATCACTCGATGCCGCTCTGGAGCTGGTGTTTGGCCCGACAGACATCGACGGTGGTGAGACTGTCGAACCGCCCGATGTCGGTGGCGGTGACTCCACGCTCGGGGAGTTGATCGACGAAGCCGATGCTGCGTTCGCCAATGCGAATTCGGCCCTGCAGTCCGGTGACTTGGCCGGGTATCAGACGTGGGTTGACGAAGCGGAGCGCATCCTAGACGAGATCGCGGCGCTGGTGAACGAAACCACCGACGCCTCGGCTCTACACGCTGCCTGACTTTCTCTGAGGGTTGGGCCATGCCCTAGGCTTGGGCAGGACTCAAGGAGAAACAAGGCTTTGGCAAAGGACACTGAAGAATACGTACGGATGCGGGGAACGGTTGTGAAGATGCTTCCCGACTCCACGTTCGAGGTCGAGCTGGACAGCGGCTTTCAGCTGCTCGCCAAACCTTCCGGTCGGATGCGTCGCGGTCGTGGAATCAGGGTGCTCCCCGGCGACAGCGTCGACGTCGAAGTCTCCACCTATGATCCCACGCGGGGTCGCATCGTCTGGCGCTACCGCTAGAACGGAGCCTCTCACCCATTTCATACACCCTATGGTGTATGATGGTGTACATGGCTCGAACCAACATCGACATCGATGAAGAACTCGTTCGGATGGTGATGGAGAGATACAGCCTTCGTTCCAAACGCGAGGCCGTTGATTTCGCCTTGCGTGAGGTGGTCGGGGGAGTGATGACCAAGCAGCAGGCGTTGGCCATGCGGGGTTTCGGGTGGGACGGCGATCTTGAGGAGATCCGTGGAGTTGTGAAGATCGAAGAGTGGAGTTCAGATGACGCCGCTACTTCTTGATACATCCTCGTGGGTGGAATACCTTCGAGATTCCGAATCGCCGATTTGCCAGCGGGTTGACGATCTCATCCGGAGCAATTCGGTGTTGGCCACGACGGATATTGTGATCATGGAGCTGCTCGCCGGCGCTAGGAGACCGCACGATCGGAAGAAGATCTGGGCATTCCTGAACAGATGCGTCATGTTGCCGGTCAGACCCCTGTTCGAGTATGAGAAGGCGGCCGAGCTCTACGTTCGGTGTCGGGCCAACGGCTTCACACCTGCCAACACCAACGATCTGCTGATCGCGTCGGTTGCAATCGGCAAGCAAGTTCCTTTGCTGGCCGCGGATACTGACTTCGAGCGAATCGCATCAGTCTCGTCATTGAAACTGGTGGCGTAGCCTCGTTGGATGAAGCTCTCCTCGATCATTCTGCGTGTCGCGGACATCGAATAGTCCAAATCCTTCTGGTCGGTCTTCCGGCGTTCACCTTTCTCGATGGTGGAGGAACGCCATTGATACTCAGCCCCATCGACGCCGAGGTGAACGACGAGTCGCTGACTGAGGTTGTTTTTGAATCCGCCCAAGTGCGATCCGAGTATGACGAAATGGCTGAAAGGGGAGTTCCGTTCGAACTCGAGTTGAGACCGATCATCATCGATGGGAAGCGACAGCTACTCGGTGCACACTTCAGAGACCCCGATGGCCACTACGGCAGCCTGACCGGCTGGGTCGACTCGGGCTGATTCCGAGGGCTTGGCGGCCTCAGATCTCAAGGAGGCCTGCCGGTCCGATATCTGTGCCCGAGGGGTGTGAGCCACTCGATCCCGGTTCTGCTGATCTTGCGGTATCGCCATCCACCCTTGTGCTTCGCAATGTGATGTCGACGGCAGAGTGGAGCATGGTTACGCACCGTTGTCGGCCCGCCTCGGGCGTGGTCGATGCGATGGTCCAAGTCACAGTTCTCTGCCGGCATCCTGCATCCGGGGTGCACACATGTCGGGTGGAGCGCCTTGATCTTCCTCGCTTGAGCGGCCGAGGGGCGCCGTCTGAGCGCCACGACGTGTAGCGGCTCACCGGTCTCGGGGTCGGTAACTACCGCAGTCCATCTCCCGGAGGTTTGTTCCCTTGCCACCTTGCGGGCGATCTCGGCATGAACCGGTCCGTACCCTCCGAGATCCCCGGGAGAATCCGACAACTCAGCCAAGGTCGTGAGGTCGACGCTGACGATCACAGACCCTCTCTGAACCCCCTTGCCTTCGAGTCGTCCGGTGAGTAGCCCGACGGCGACGTCTGCTCGAAGCTGGTCGATGGTTCGCAATTCGTCGGATGTCTTGAGCCGCCGGGCGAGCAGGTTGATGTGATCTCGTGCGGCAAATATGTCGTCTGGAGAGCACTGGGAGATGATGAGGGCTGCGGTGCCTTCCAGGTTTGGCTCGGCGACGACCTTCCGCTCGGAGAGTGAGACTTCGAGACGCGACTTGGCGTCTTCTGGGTTTGCCTCCGTTGTCAGCCGTCTCAAACGAGCGGCGAGTTGGCCGGTTGTGAGATTCGGCGCCTGTTCCAGGATGGTGTCGATGATCTGGCGTCGTGTTGCCTCTTCGAGATGCGCGGTGCGATCAGTGAGGATCGTGGCCTTGCGAGCATCGATGCGACCTGAGGCGAGCGCCTGATGAACCGCCGGTAATGAGCCGACTGCATCGAGAGCGACAGATAGCTCCCCATTGGCCATTCGACGGGTCAGGGTGAGGGCGGCTCCGATTTCCTCGGGCGCGAACTCGTTGACTGCTTCGGTTCGGCTGGTTGTGTCCGGGTCGGCGCAATGGGCTGTTTCGGACATGGCCGCGTACATTCCGGCCTGGTGATGGGCGATCTGGCGCTGATGGGCCTTCATGACAGTGACGACGTCGTGTCCGCTGAGTCGACTGAGATCGATCGAAGACAGAACGGCGCTTCGGAAGGATCCGGGCGGCGCATCATCGAGGTTGTGGGGAAGGCCGTCCTGTCAGGGCGTAGAGGTCATCGTCACTCTCCCCCGGAAAGAGCTCGATTAGCTGGTGAAAGTCTGTTTCGAGCATCTACCACACAACGTACAAGACGCCTATGACAAGAAATCTGGCTCCGGGGCTGCTCCGGGTTGCGCACACCTTCCGGAGTCGTACAATTAGCACTTCCACCGACGCGGGGTGGAGCAGTCTGGTAGCTCGTCGGGCTCATAACCCGAAGGTCGCGGGTTCAAATCCCGCCCCCGCTACGAAAGAAACCCCAGGCATTGTCTGGGGTTTCTGCTTTCTAAACTTGCTTCAGGATCTTCGCCGATCAACGCTTTGCAAACGCCTTGCTAACCAACCTCGGCGAACACAAGTTCGGATGCTCGTTTTGCGGCATCCTCCTGGAGAGAGGGTATGACGTGGCTGTATGTGTCAAGGGTGATCGACACAGTTGAGTGGCCTAGCCGCTCGGATACCACTTTCGGGTTGGTTCCAGCTTGGAGAAGAAGAGTCGCGTGAGTATGTCGGAGATCGTGAAAACGGATGCGCGGAACTTCAGTAGCTGCGACTCTCTTGTTGAAGGCTTTCGAGAACGCGTCTGGATGGATTGGCTCTCCATCCCACTTGCGGAAGACGAGGTTGTGGCCCTGATCCGGTGTTTGGAATCTGAGTTTCTCTTCAGTCTGCGCTTTTCTGTGGGCTTTGAGCACCGCCAGAGTTCGTTCATCGAGTGCAACGACGCGGCGAGCGCGCCGGGTCTTGGGCGTTGTGAATTCGAGCTGATATCCGACGAACTCGTTATGGCGACTGTTCAAGAGACACAGCACATTGAACGTTGTGTCGCGAAACTGAACCCCGAGTAGTTCTGTTATCCCAAACCGGCACATAGCGGCACTTATGGGCGGCTGATTCAGGCGTCACGGACCGCACATAATGCCGGTTATGGGCGGCTGATTGCGACGCTTTCCGTGAGGAGGAGCGTCGAGCCACCTCTTGGTCGGAGGCTCCCACAGATCAGTTCAGTTGCTTTGCGGTCCTTGTAGCACCCCTGCTGGCAGCTTGATGAGTGCGCCTATGAACTCAAACACTGCCTTCAAAGAAACGCCTACCAGCCGGAATGGCAAGCTCACCAGCCAGATGATCGGGTACAGGATCAGTGCAAGCAGTGCCAGGGGCAAGGAGACGACAGCGAGCAGGAGCCAGAGAAGGAACTTGATCACCGGCTGTACTCCAGGTTCATGCGCGACTCCTTCAAATAGCCTCTGTCTATCTCGCTTGGGTCATAGGACCCTCGACATTCGCAGAATGTCCCTAGGACATCAGCTCTTCTCGACACGTTCAATTTCGAGGGTGCAATTCGCCACGAGCGCGGCGAGGGCACCGACCGCTGCGAACACAGGGAGCAACACGACGCCCACCACGCCGAGGGTGAGGGGGATCTCCAACAGCTTGTTGCCCTCCTCGCTGACGATGGTGATGTGACGGACGTTGCCTTCGTGCACGATTTCTTTGATCTTGTGAAGTAGGTTGTCGCCCTCCACCTCAATGGTCTCGGTGTGTGTGGTCTTCTCTGTCGTGGTCATACCCAGTCTCCTTCGTTACGGCAGCGGACCGACACCGTCACTACGGCACCGGTCACGCCGCTGGTTCTTCACAGCCCGATTCAGTTTCGGGCCACAAATTTCTGCTTGTCTGCGCTATCTACTGGGGTGGTGGTGGTGGTGTTTGCTGCTCTCGCCGACTCCGGAGCCCACCGATCAGCAACGCCAAACCGAGGAGAGCCAGGATCAGTCCGATCCCGAACCCGACCCACATCACGGTGGTGATGTTCTCGACTTGTACGCCGAACACGAGGTCGGCGCTTACACCACTCCCCGCGTCGGCGTTTGCCAGCAGGAACGACCAAGTTCCCGATTCGATGACCCAATTCAAGGTCTGCGTCCCCGCACCTTCAGCGGAGACAACCCAGAAACCCTGCTCCCCTGGTACCGCCAGTGCGGCCGTACCCGCATGGGATCGGTAGTCGACTTTTACCGGGTCCAATTCGAGGGTGATGACCTCGTCGTAGGCGACTCCGGCCAGGTAGGCCTCGACATCTGCAGAGTCGGCCATGCCCATGAAGAGGTCGTCGCCGGTGCTGGACGTGGCTGCGATCCGAACGTCGAGGACGTCGGTCAACCAATCGAAAACCCACGACGGACCTTCATCGACGACAACGCTGTCAACGACGATCGCATACGAGACAGTCTCCAGACGATTGGCTTCGGACACGAAGAAGTCGTCGGCGTCCTGGTCCGCGTTGGCGATCAATAACGCTCCCGCGAAGAACGCCGCGGCCACCAATAGCAGCAACGCTCCGAAAATCACGGAAAGGATCTTGCCGATACTCATACTGTCTCCTTTTCCCCCCAACGACTATCAACGGGGCAGCAACGAGCCGGGTAGAGCCAAAGGTCCCAAACCCGGTCTCGCGTCCCCATGATCGAGAGGGAGGCGTCGACTCCCGGTGCACTGCACTCGACCGCACTGCGTGGACGGAAAGCACACGACCGCACTTATAGGCGGCTGAACACGACCTCACGGACCGCACATAATGCCGGTTATGGGTGGGCTATCTGGTGTCTGAAGCGTTATGAGTATCCAGCTAGTCCCTTGAAGGTGGCTTCGGCCTGCTGCCTGTTCCACTTGCTGATCCACATCGGTAGATAGATCCGTTGGAAGCCGACCTGTTCCCAGGTGTGCAATGTTTCGTAGACCTGGTCCCAGGTGCCGACCGGAATGTCGAGGTCGATGATCCGTTGCTTCACTTCCTCGGGTTCGATTCCCCGTTCGTCGGCTCTCTGGGCAATCACGTCATCCAGTTCGGCCTGGGTATCGACGCCAATGATGTTTATGACGGTGGAGATGAGCAGGTTGTCGGGGTCACGGCCGGCTGCTTCAGCCGCCTCTCGTGCCCTTTGGATGCGAACCTTCATGTCTTCAAACCCGTCAACTTCAATGATGTTGAACTCGGAGGCGAACGTTCCTGCGAGTCGAGGGACCTTCTTGGGGCCTCCCCCGCCGATCATGATCGGGACGGGTCGGTCCGGAACGGGTGTGTGAGGAAAGGCTTTCAGCGTGTAGTGGTCGCCGTCGAAGCCGGGATGCGACGGATCGAAGAATGCCCTGAGATAGCCGAGGATTTCTTCCAGCTGGTCGAAACGCTCCCCAACTGGCGGATAAGGGATACCGAAAACGGAATGCTCCTCGTCCATCCACCCCACACCCAACCCGAGCTTGAAACGGCCACCCGACATCTCATCCAGCGTCACCGCCGATTTCGCCACGACTGCGGGATGGCGAAAGGTGATCGGCGTAACCAGGGTGCCGATTTCGATGCTCGAAGTCTCCCGAGCAAGTCCAGCTAGCTGCACAAGAGCGTCGTAGGCAGGAAGATCCCAGCCTGTCTCCATGTCATACGACATCAAGTAGTGGTCGGGGACCATCACAGACGCGAGACCCCACTTCTCTCCCAATGTTGCCGCCTCAACAACGGACTCGTAGGCATAAGCCACGTGCACACCAAATTCCACATCCGCTCCTCTTCAGGTACCGCAAACCTATTCACCGACCGCGCACATAACGGCACTTATGGGCGACGGATCACGACATCTCGAATCGTCTGTCAATTGTCCTGGTGTGTTGTCCGTCTGTAGATTCAGCGGCAAGCCAAAGCAGTAGGAGGGGGTTCCAATGCGTCGTTCGCTGGTGGCGTTCATCTCCGTAATCCTGGTAGTCAGTGCATGCGCTGCTGCTGATGGCGATCCTGGTTCAACCCTCGACGTATACGTCTCTGCCTACAACGGAGGCGACATCGGTGGAGTGATGGAGTTGTTTTCCGAAGAATCGGTGGTGATCGGCCACCCATTCGACAGCGAAGCAAGGGGTCTGACAGAGATCCGGTCCATACAACTCAGAGACATAGAGCATGCAGCCAGTGAGAACGCTTACACGATCTCGAATGTGGAGGTCACGGCCAACACCGTGACCTGGGATCACGTCACGCTCGACCATCATGGTGTGCAACGGTGCAATCACGGGCATAGTGCTGTTATCGAGGACGGCAAGATCTTGTCGTGGACCTGGCCTGGTGGTGGATTCGACTGTCCCTGACGATCCCCCAGGCCGCACATAACAGCACTTATGTGTTCTTGGCTGGTCGTCCGTGATCCCTAGCCTTTGACGCGCTTATGGTGGTTGCTGATTTGAATTTGAGGTGATCGTTTGGCTGATGCAACGAAGCTGATGGTTTGGATAGATCAGGATCTCTGCACTGGTGACGGGATCTGCGAGGAGATAAGTCCTGACGTTTTCGTGGGGCGAGACGATGGTCTTTGGGTCGTGAAAGAGGAGTCCAAATATTTTGGCGACACTGTGGTGTTCGATGGTGAACAGGCACCCGACGGCGCACGCGGCCTCGCACGGATTCCCGATGCTCTCATCGAAGAAGTGATCGAGTCGGCTGAGGAGTGCCCTGGAGAGTGCATCATGATCGAGCCCTACCGCGAGGATGCGGTTGATGCCTAGTACTCGACTACGCCCGATAGAGAGAGTCATTCTTAGGCTCCTTGGAGAAGGAATGTCAACCTCGGAGATAGGACGACGCATCGGCAAACGCCCCGGCACGGTTCGTCGAATCATCACCATGATCGACTACAAAAAGGACCTAGAAGCCGCCGTCTCCGTTCAAAGAAACAAGACCCCTTTGGAAGCGGTGGTGCTGAGACTCAGAGCGAATGGAGAGAATTACGGCGCAATCGGCGCCAGGCTCGGTCGAAGTGGCGCCCATATCCGTAGGATCGAGTCATACGCATTGCTCAAATCCTCCTAAATTTCATATCCATACCTACTAGGTCGAAACAGCACCAAAACAGTCCACAGGCCCGCACATAACGGCACTTATGGGCGGTGTGACCGTTGACATCAATACGATGATCGGATGCGGTTCGATCTGAAGATCGAGGATCTGTCAGGGTTCTTGGACAAAGCTGTGGTGGCAACCCTTGCAACGTACGGTGCGGATGGGACAGTGAGGCTGTCTCCCGTCTGGTGTGAATGGTTAGACGATGGATTCAACGTGGTGATACCTGATGGGGATCTCAAAGCACGTCACTTGAAACGAGACAGCCGAGCCTCTCTAGTCGTATACGAGAACGACCCGCCTTATCGGGGAGTCGAGATTCGTACAACAGTGGTGTTGACCCATGAGGGAGCGCACGAAGCGGAAGGCCGACTGGCGTACAAGTATCTAGGGGCGGACAAGGCTGAGTCTTGGTTGGCATCCACAAACTGGGACCCGCTTCTGGTTCGGCTTGAACCAGGCGAAATACGAGCGTGGGACTTCGCCGACGACGACCTATAGACCCCAAACCAGCCGCACATAACGGCACTTATGGGCGGCGCAGAATGCGGGTGTGGTGTGGTGCGGGCCCGCTCGGTTTACTTGATGATGCGATCTTCGAGGTGGCTGCCGAACAGCTCCGAGTAGCGCTGAGTGATCTCGTGCATTCTCGTAGAGCCAGGTTCGGGACGGTCAACACCGAAGACGGTGGTAGGAAAGTCGAGTTCACGTTGCATAGCCCATATCTCTTCGTGGGCCTCGGGTGGGAACAGCCTGGCCGGGTCACCGACTGCGACCCACCCGATTGGAACAGTGGCATCTGCCTCGAGTCGAGTATTGACATGGACAACACCGTTGATCCGCACTTCGGCGCGCTCTTCGATCCGAGCCCCTGGAAACACCGAAACCCCGGTAGCGAGGAACACGTCATCATCGATGACAGCTCCATTAATATGACTATGCGGTCCTACAAGAACATGGTTCCCCAGACGAGTCCCATGACCGGACCGGCCACGAAGCACAGCGTTCTCCATAACGATGCATTTCTCACCCAACTCGACAGGCCCACCATCCGCGGTGATCACCGCCCCGAAGAGAACTCTGCATCCCTTAGCAAGTCGAACGTCGCCACTCACGACTGCCGTCGGAGCCACATACACATCGTCGGCGAGAACCGGACTGGCATCTTCGTGTTCGATTAACACGGCAAACCTCCAAAGACTGACTTTGAGGCCATTGTTACCCGCCTTTGACGACCGCACATAACGGCACTTATGTACGGCTGATTTTGCGGCGGGATGGTTCTCGGTCGGGTAGCCGATTGGACATCTTTCTTGCTGACGTTCCCCAACGAATCGCATTCAAGGCCCTCGGTGCCGACAATGGAGCACCCATGCGTGCAATCAGTTACTCCGATCATGGTCCCGCTGACGAGGTCCTCAAACTTGTCGAAATTCCTACGCCTGAACCCGATCCAGGCGAAGTGCGGGTTCGAATCTTCGTTTCAGGCGTCAACCCCACCGATTGGAAACAGCGCGCCGGGACGGGGCCTGTCGAAAGCGGATTTCAGATTCCCAATCAGGACGGAGCCGGCATTATCGACGCGGTCGGGAGCGGTGTTTCACCAGAACGGGTAGGTCAGCGGGTCTGGGTCTACTTCGCTGCCTGGCAGCGTCAGGGTGGAACAGCCGCCGAATATTTGTGTCTCCCCGAAACCCAGGCCGTACCTCTTCCCGATTCGGCATCGTTCGACCTTGGAGCGAGTCTCGGCATCCCCGCACTCACCGCACACCGGGCGCTCTTCGCAGACGGCCCGATTGACGACGCCACGATTCTCGTCACTGGCGGAGCGGGGGCTGTTGGCCATGCCGCAATCCAACTCGGACGCCGAGCCGGTGCCCGAATCATCACCACTGTCTCCAGCACCGCCAAAGCCGCGGTCGCTGAAGCCGCAGGTGCCCACACGGTGATCAACTACAAGGATCCGGACACGATCGACCAGATTCGGGCGGCGGCACCGGACGGCATAAACCGCATCATTGATGTTGCCCCTACAGCCAACACCCATATCACCACCGCCGTGCTCGGCCCTGACGGAACCATCGTCACCTACGCCAACGACGGGCCGCTTCCACTCATGACCCATATGCAGGCGAACACGACAATTCGCTTCGTTCTCGTCTACACCATGGGAACCGCCGCCATCGACGCTGCCGTGGACGGCACCAGCGAAGCCGTCGCAGACGGAACATTGCGGACACTGCCAATCACCCGATTCTCTCTTGAGGAGACAGCAGCAGCCCATGACGCCGTCGAAACAAACACGCTGGGCAAGATTCTCATCGATATCGACTAGGCCGCACATATGGCACTCATGGGCGACTTGCTTCTGCGATCCACTGCAAACGGTCTGCAAACGGTCTGCAAACGCACCAGCAGACACTGGGGGATACTCGAAGACACTGGCGGAGATGTTTTGCCTGGAATTCCTCAACTTGGGGCTACGCAACAGCACAGGAGGACACCAGCGGACACGTGGTGCATTGGTCTCATAACCCGAAGGTCGCGGGTTCAAATCCCGCCCCCGCTACGAACGAATACCCAGGCACTGCCTGGGTATTCTCCTTCTTTCAGGGCTAGCTGCTGCGTCGCTTTACGAGTCGGCTTCTAACTTTCTTCTAACGCGAGTCCCCATCCACGAGTTGGGCGACCACATCGGCTAGGTCTTGTTCCAGTCCCGGCGTGACATGCGAATATGTGTCGAGTGTGATGGAGACGTTCGCGTGGCCGAGACGCTCGGATACAACTTTCGGATTGCGATTGGCCTGGAGAGCGATTGTGGCGTGCGTGTGCCTGAGGCCGTGGGGCGTGAGGCGCTCCATGCCACTCGACTCCACAAGCCTGACAAATAGTTTCGTGAAGCGGTCAGGGCGTGTCCCCAGATCAGGGTCCCATATCCGCAAACGCGACCATCCCCCGACTCCAACGAGAGACCATACCGTCCTGGGCCACCGGCTAGCCTCAGTTAAGGCAAACTAAGTTGACTTGACTAGGCTAGTTCTCTAGCCTTAGAGTTAGGAAGAAGCGAGACCTCATGAAGCAGCTTCGAGCGATCGCCAGGGCCGGCGGCACGGACTTGGAGTTCGTTCGAGAGGGAGCCAACCACGAGGTCTGGTCGATCGGAGACAAGCGGCTCGTTATCCCTCGGCATCGAGAGATCAACGAGCACACTGCAAAGGGCATTATCAAAAGAGCGGAAGAGGTGGCGACGGATGGCGACGAGTAACACAGCACCGGCAAAGGCGCACCGGGTCGAAGTGGTTCGTTCCGGCGAATGGTGGGCGATCACTGTGCCGGCGTTCGTCGGCGTGTTCTCTCAGGCCAAGCGGTTGGACCAGGTCGAAGACAGAGCCCGCGAGGCCATCTCTTTGATGCTGGAAGTCGATGAAGACGATGTCGGCGACCTCGATATCGTCGTGACACCGCCTGCCCGCGTAGCCGATCTGCTGGAGACACTGGAGGAGTCAGTCGCCGCGGCTGACGAAGCGACTCGCTCCGCGGTAGCTGTCCGACGTGAAATCGCCGAACTGCTCCGCGATGAAGGTCTCCCAATGCGCGACGTCGGTGAACTCATTGGTGTGTCCCACCAGCGAGTCAGCCAACTACTCGCTAGCTGACCTTGGCACGCCGACTCGTGCACGTAGTGAGAGTCAGATAATCGATGCTTTGGTGGCCGTTCGGGCGGCCGGGATCTCCTCGGGCAAGATCAGTGAGACTCTCGGTACGTCGGCTCAGGCTGCTCAGCAGCGGTACGGCGAGGTCGTCGAGCAGGTGTGACTCCATCGCGCGTCCATCGCGCGAGAGAATGCGAAGCGACGGGAAACAACGCGAAGCATTGAGAACAAAAAGCCCAACTGCAGTATGGCTTTCAGGTCAGCACCAAGCCGAAGATCAAGGCTACGACAAGCGCCGCGATCGTATGCTTGTTCGACATTCCGACACCGACGAGAAGCCCCACCCCAAGCCACCACCGCGGATCGACCCCATCGACGAGCGCTGCAACCAAAACGATCACGGCAGCCCAGAGCATTACATCGAACGTCGCTGTGCTTAGCAAGTGGCCAACCGCAAGGTAGAACCCTCCTACCGCCGCGAACCCCGATGCAGCCGCGACAGCGATGCCTCCACCGAAGCGTCTAGCCAGGACTGCCGCCAGGACCACAACCAAGCCTGCGCTCACCGCCGGGACCAACCGGAGTGCCGTCGGAGACACAGCGCCAGGGAGTAGATCTGCGATCTTGGCGACCGCAGGTGTCAAGGGCGGTTGGTCGACGTAGCCCCATGCAAGTCTCCGCCCCGCGACCACGAAATAGAGCTCATCACGATGGAATCCGTACCGGGCCGAAACAGCCAGAAGCAGCAGGATGACGCCACCGGCAAAGGCCCAAACTGCTCCGGGCAGTCCCTGGATCCAATGTCGAAGTGCACGTGACGATGATGAACGATTGGATTGGTTGCTCAACTCCACCAGACAAGGTCCTCTGTATCAATCCTGCGGTTGGCGATCGGTGGCTCTCTAATCGGGCGTTGTCACTGTATTCCAGAACCAATTGACCGAAACAGCAGTGTGTTGTCCGTCGGTTCCCTTGACGAAGAACATCAACAGACTGCCATCGTCATCCTTGGAGTCGCCCTAGGAATCGCTATCAGCACTCTCGGATGACGACTCGGATCCTACGGTCCGACTCATAGCGGACGAATATCGATTGAGGCCACACAATCGCGCGTCCATCGCACGAGAGGATGCGAAAAGTCTTGTGAAGGTCCTGGCGCAGCCCGGGAAGTACTCGGCCACGGTTGATCCCGTGGTGTCACCCATATAGCCGAGGGAGTGCAGGCCAACCCGCAATTCTTCAGGAGAGTGGCCTCCTTCTTCACCAGCCTTCCTGGGGTTCGGGTGCTTTGGCGATCTGAGGCGTTGTCATGAGACGGGATCGTGGTTGGGGCAGTGTTTGGGCTCCCAATTGGCTGAGTATATCTAATTAGATATACTTCACTTCATGACGATCGTTAGACAAATTCGCGAGGCTGCCAGGTTGACCCAAATCAAGCTGGCCGAACTCGGTGGGACCTCACAACCAACCATCGCGGCATATGAGTCCGGGGCGAAGGTACCGAGTCTCAGGACCCTTCGGCGGTTGGCCGCTGCTGCCGGCTTCGAACTCGATTTAGGGGTTACGCCACCTCTGACCAGGGAGGAGCGTAGAAGTCTGTATCTTCACCGAGCCATTGTTCGGGTGCTTGTTGAGGATCCGGGGGTCGTCATCGAACGGGCCAGGTCGAATCTCCTGAGAATGAGTGAACTCCATTCTGGCGCCAAAGACCTGTTGGACGAGTGGGGTCGGCTGCTCGACGGTTCGATCGATGTGCTCCTAGAGACGTTGACCAGCATGCGCCCACGTGCTCGTGAGTTGAGGCAAGTAACGCCGTTCGCCGGAGTCCTCGGCGCGGCGGAAAGGGCGTCGGTCTATCGAGGTTTCCGTAAGGCGGGAGTTGCGTCGTGAACCGGGAGCAGTTCGACCATGCCATCCGAGCTGCCGCCGCAGTCGTCGGCGTCTCGGAAGTAATCGTGATAGGAAGCCAGGCAGCCCACGCGTCGATAATCGGTGAACTCCCAGGGGTCGCCATGCGATCAGTGGAGACCGATATCGTCATCCCCGGTGACCAGGATGGAGAAAAGGCCGACCTTGTCGACGGCTCGATTGGAGAAGCTTCGATGTTTCACGAGACGTTCGGCTTCTATGCCCAGGGTGTTTCGATAGAGACGGCGCTGTTGTCCAACGGTTGGGAAGAGCGGCTCGTCAAATACGAAAGTCCCGCGACCAATGGAGTGGTGGCGTGGTGTCTCTCGCTAGAGGATTTGTTCGTGTCGAAGGGGTTGGCTGGGCGTGAGAAGGACTTCGAGTTCTGCCGATCCCTGCTCGACATAGGTGCCGTTGACACCGATCTGGTTAGGTCGCTACTCGAGGCAACAGACGCAGCCAAGGCCAAGAAGAAACTTGCGCTCGAATTACTTTCGTCGGGTTCATAACCCGAGGTCAGGGGTTCAAACTCGGCGGGTGTTTCGAGGAGTACGAACCCCGCGAAGGTGACGAGCGCCCGGTCGAGAGTACCTTCTCCAGCGAGCCGCTTTGAACTGTGCTCGAAGTGAGCGTCAGGTCGTTGACTGGATCGCGCGTCCATGTACATAGTGCGAAGATCAAGTGAAGTTGATCGCTGTGGATCCCGTGATTCTGGACAGCGCCCGGAAGCACGGGTCGAAGACGAGAACATGTCCACGCCTATCGGAACCCAATACGTGTGTTCGACCCTGGTGATCTCGTAATGCTGATTGGAGGCGATCAGAACCGTCACCTGCTGGAGGTCGGTATCGCCGAGGGCGAGGGTGTCCAGTTCATCGTCCATGCCATGCCCGCCAGATCGAAGTTCCTGAGGTGAGAGTTATGCCCCGATCCATCCAAGACATCCTTGACCACGCCGACGACTGGCTAAGCGTTTCGAGGAGTACGAACCCGGTGAAGCAGTCGAGCGCTCTGTCGAGGAGTATCAACTCCGCCGGGCCGTGCTAAGTCGTGCCCGTAGTGAGCGTGAGATTGTGAACGCTGTCGTGCGTGCACGGGCGGAGGGGATCTCCTGGAGCAAGATCGGCGAGATTCTCGGAACGTCGGCCCAGGCCGCTTAGCAGCGGTACGGCGAGGTCGTCGAGTAGGTGTGACCCCATCGCGCGTCTATCGCGCGAGAGGATGCGATCTAACCGAGGCTTTCACGGTTGCTCTCTTTTCCGGCCCTGACTCTTGGAACCCGGTAGAAGGCGCTGAATTGGCCAGCTCTATTGGAACTGAGAGAGCGGCGAGGTGCTGTCTAGGCCTTGACTGTCCATCGGCCGGGGCAGCCTTCGCAGTCGAGCCAGACTTGTTCTGGGGGTTCGCCGGTGAGGAGACGTTCCGCGTCTTCTCTGAGGAGCACTCCGATCAGTCCCCCTTGAGGTGTGGTGACAACCACGAGTGTGGTTCCTCGTTTGGTCATCCTCTCGACGAGAGGCTGGAGGAGCCCGTCGGGTCGAACCGTGGTGGGTCCGGGTGCCATCACATTCTCAACGGTGGTGTCGGCTTCTGCTTCCCACGCCTGGTTGCGGAGTCGTCCGACGACCAGTCCATCGCAGTCGACGACGATGGATTCGTCCCATCCAGCGTCAAGGGTGCGAGACCAGACATCTCCAAGCTGTTCGGTGGGGGTGGATGTCGGCATGTCGGGTCGGGTGGCGTCCGCCACTCGTTGGACCGCAGCCGCTGTGCCTTCGGTGGGGAGCCCTGAGGCTTTCCAGTCGGCGATTCCGGCGACGTAGTCGTAGACCTTTCCGAATCCAAGGCGCTCGAGCCGGCACGCGGCTCGTGGAGACATGTCTCACAAGCCGTCGTGTCAGTACACCACCACGGGTTTGTCTCGGCTCATCACCGACGCGGTGTCGAAGGTGAGTTGTCGGAGAGGGATGCTGATGGCGTCGGGGATGTGGGATTCGGCGTACTCGCGTTCTGGCAACACGTCGACAACCTGGGCGCCCTCTTTTTCGATGAGACGGAGGAGTTCGCTGCGGTCGATGTCGGTCACCATGTCGTCACGTCGCCTGGTGGGCGATGCCGATAGCCTCTTCGAGTTGGTGGAGAGTGGGGGAGCCGGCGGGCCCGTGATCGGTTGCGTAGATCCGGCAGGCCAATCCGACCGGGATGTCGTCTTCGGCGAAGGGGTCGACACCGTCGATGAGCACGGTGGGGGAGCCCCGAAACTGGTGTTCGACCGCGGCTTCGTGGGTGTCGATCAGCTGATAGTCGAGGGTCGTGTCGAGTCCGTGCTCTGAGATGAGTGTTGTGAGGTGGGCGTCGGTGATCTTCCAGTTTGGGCAGCCGTCGAAGTACTGCAGTGTGATCTCCATCGGGTCTCTCCTCAAGCGCCGGCGGTAGTGGGCTCGAGGACGTGGCAGACACACGAGGTAGGCCAGTCGTCGCTGACCAGATCGGCTGCTGTCGTGAGTCGGGAGAGCTCCTCGCGGAGGCGTACAAGATCCTCGATTCGCTGGTCGATAGCGGCTGCTTCCCGGGCGATGGCCTCCCGTACCTGGGCACAGGGCGCTTGGCCGCCTGTGCGCATCGAGATGATCTCCTGGACGTCGTCGAGGGGAAGTTCGAGGGAGCGGAGCCGGCGGACGAATCTCAACAGCTCGATGCCGTCTTCGCTGTACTCCCGGTATCCGGCCGCAGTACGTTGCGGTTCGGGGACGATGCCGTGGGATTCGTAATAGCGGATCGCCGACGCCTCTAGGCCCGTGGACCTGGCCACTTCACCGATTCGCATTTTTCATGTCTCCTGGATTGCGCTTGCCAACGAGGCTACACCTTCAACCTGGTTGAAGGTCAAGACCCCAGGATCGGGTTGGGAACGATGGCAAGCAACACGAACCACGCCCCAACCGCGAGCAGCATGTAGCCGCTCCATTGCTTTACGGCGGATCCGGTCATACGGACCGGTCTTAGAGCTTCGGCGCTGGCTATTGACACCACGACCGAGGCCGTTACCAGCAGGATGGCGAACACGATCGTGGTGGTGGCAAACGCCCAGGCAGTTTGGGTAGCTCCAACGGTGATGGTTTGGGCTGCCAGACCGGCAAGGAGCGGCCCGGTTCAGCCAAACCCGGCGAGGAGATACCCGAACCCGTACACGACGTCACTACGGGCGGGCTGCGTTACCCGTTTGGGATTGAACAGACGCGCCGAACCTCCAGCGATCTGATCGAGCCATCGCATCCTCACACCCCACAATCGGGCCTGGCGGAGCCCGAACAGCACCAGCAGCAACCCCATGCTGAGACGGAAGAATCGACCGGCTGTGCTGTCGAATTCGACCACACCGGCCAGTGCTGAACCTCCCACGGCAATGACCGCCGCCAACACGGTGAGGAGCAGCGCGGCTCCCACAGCCACCCGCAAACCGCTCACCAGCGCCGCACCAGGAGAGTCAGCCGAACGCCGGGCCAGGAACGTCAACAGCAGCGGGAACGAACACGGTGAGAAGAACGCCGCGAACCCGGTGCCGGCCGCGAGCACCATCACCCCCGCCGCCAGCCGGGGGTCGGAGCCGACGAAGGCGACGAACCCGGCATAGCCGGCTACGCCGACCACGATCACACCGAGCCCAGTTGCGGCAAACCGAGCCCGAGCCCGCCGATGTGTTGTCACCTCATCCATCGATAATCACCGCGGGTCGTCACCTCGTTAGAGAGTACGGCTTCAACCGGCTTGAAGGTCAAGGTCAAGATCGTCGTTGCTGTGTAGTTGCGGCTGGTCTTTCACAACCGCGGGTGAAACTAGGTCGAGTGCTCAGCTGTCGTACTGGA
>PVMK01131661.1_pt1 | contig 72755 bp, 84 predicted proteins | sample 1853481 | NCBI WGS metagenome assembly PVMK01 (sample SAMN08533507, study PRJNA380276) | Marine sediment metagenome, whole genome shotgun sequencing project.
CCGTCTCGCTAACCTGATCGCGTGGGGTTGGAAATGAAGATGGTCCGTTTGATGTGCGCGCTACTGCCGGTGCTCGTGCTTTCCTGCGCTGACGGTGGTGGTCCCGTGCTGGTGGATGCGGAATGGAACCTGACTTGTCCGGTGGACGGTGCGGTGGCTTGTCCAGGGGCGCCTGTGAGTACCTGTCTCGGAGAGGGAGGTCAACGCGCGATAAGGGGTGAGCATCGTCAGCTCGCGTGCACCGATGATCCGATCATTGCGATATGCGAGGCCGTTCAGCGGGCTGACGGCACCAGGATCGTCTTACTCGAAGCGAATATCGCCGACGACTTCGCCTTCGAGCTACACGCCGCAACCGTCGAAACCGGCGACGGGTTGGTGGAGCAGACCGACTGCTACGTCAACATCATCGAGGATCAAACCTCCTATGGAGGTGCAGTGCTTGGCAAATGCGGGGAGGACGACATATCCATGGATCAGCCCTGCAAGCTCTCGGCGATCTCAGTGCAAGGTAGCGATGTGAGCTTCGAGCTCGAGTGCAAGTCGCTGATCAACGCGACGAGTGTGCTTGCTTACGACCTTGGCGCCGTCGGTGTTGGACCAACGACGATCACCTTCGCGAACTGCACTGGTTTCTAGAGCGATTTCTGCGAGTGGTCCTTGCCGTCGAAGCGAAGCGTCGTCGGCTTCTCGTCGACGATGGTGTGGATCTCGACCGGCCGCGTCCAAACCCGGGAAAGAGCTTTAACGACCTCTTTGGCCCAGTCCAAGCGCAGGTCCGCGCCCTGGTGGGTATGCTCCAGAAGAAGCTCCGAGCGATTTCCGTAGTTCGCGTCGACTACGGAGATGATCGGGTTGCCCGCGTTGGTCAGGCTCGTGAGCAACTGGCTCTTCACCTCTCGAAAGGTTCGACTTTCGATTTCCCAGCGATCGTTTCGCTGGTTGTATCCGAATGAATACAGCTTCTGATCCGCTACGAAGTCCTCGGTGAGATATTCGTCGATGAAGGTCACGTCGTTGTAGAGGGAGCGCACTTCGAAGATCTTCTCGCGCCCGAGCCCGGTGCGGCGGTCCCAATGGCGCCGGAGCTCCCAGTCCTCGCACTCGTCCCATTCCTTGCCGAACTGTCCCCTGTTCCAGCGGTCCTCGATGTGCCGGAACAGCTCGATGCCGAGCTTGTAGGGATTGAGTTGTCCGGGCGTGGTCGCAAGCACGCTCGCGCAACGGTCGGCGTAATCGACGATCTCGCTCCCGTCGCAGATGTTCTCCGTCATGAGCCGAGAGTGCCAGTAGCTTGCCCAGCCCTCGTTCATGATCTTGGTCTGCATTTGCGGCAGGAAGTAATAGGCTTCCGTCCGAATGATGGCGAGGCACTCGCGCTCCCAACGCTTGAGTGGCGCGTTGTCGAGCAAAAAGCCGAGCACGTCGCGCTGAGGCTCAATTGGGAATCGCTGCGCTTGCGCCGCTTCCTCCGCAAGCTTCTTCTTCTGTGACTCGACGAAGTCTTCGGGGTTTATGAAAGATTCCATGTACTCGCGGTCGACGCGGAGGAGCGGCACCTCGGGCGTCTCGGGAAGCTCTTCTTCCTCGAACGTGCTCGGTGACACTTCCTTGGGAAGGAAAGGCTTCTGTGGATCGATGAGGTTCTCGAGGCTCAGACAGGTGTCGACGAACTGCTCGATCGTTTCGAGGCCAATGCGGTTAGCCCACTTGCGGATGATCGCGCCATGGTTGGCCAGGGTGTCGATCCACTTGCGAAGGTCGGCCCCGGTTCTCGCGTCGCGGCCTTGGCTCGTCATGCGGAAGCAGAAGTTGTTCTTGAAGAAGTCGACGTGCGCATACACGTGCGCCATGACGAGCTTCTGATCGACCAAGCTGTTTCCTTCCAGCAGGTACGCGATCGCCGGGTTGTTGTTGATCACCAACTCGTAGATCTTCGAAAGCCCATACTCATGGCTCTTGCTCAGTCGCTCGTACTCCATGCCCCAGCGCCAATGCGGGTAGCGCGTGGGGAAGCCACCGTACGCCGCGACCTCGTTCATCTGATCGTAGCTCAGGACTTCGAAGATCGTCGGGAAGATGTCCAGCCCGACGTTTCGCACGAACCCTTCGATCCGCTTCTGCTCGTCGCGGAGATAGTTCGGAAGGGCGGTTCTTAGGGCAAACTGGGCCAAGCGTTATCTGCCTTTCCCGAGGAACTCTCGAATGGACTCGACGATCGCGTCACGGTCGTTGATTTCGCTCGTGATCAACTGATCGTCGTCGGAGAAGTGCTCTTTGAGGTCCTTGATGAACTGGCCGGAGCCGTAGGGGCTATCGACTTGGCCGTAGCAAAACACATTAGAAGCGGGCAGCAGAAGCTTCTTGAGGATGTCGACGCAGAGCAACGTGTCGTCGACGCTCCAGTTGTCGCCATCTGAGAAGTGGAAAGGATAGATGTTCCACTGCGACGAAGGATAGTCGCGTTCAATCATGTCGGCCGCAAGCCGGTATGCCGAGGAGATCATCGTGCCGCCGGATTCTCGCGTCTTGAAGAACGTTTCGCGATCCACCTCGCGCGCCGTCGCATCGTGAATGATGAAGCGCGTTTCAATGCCCTTGTATTGCTTGCGCAGCCAGGTATCGATCCAGAAGGACTCGATGCGTACGATTTCCTTTTGTTCGTCGCCCATCGATCCGGACACGTCCATCATGTAGATGATGACTGCGTTCACGACCGGCTCTTGTTCGGTCTTCCACGACTTGTACCGCATGTCATCGCGGGTCGGGATGATCACCGGACGCTTCGGGTCGTACGTGCCCAGTGCGATCTGACGACGTAGAGCGCTTCGGAACGTTCGCCTGAAGTGGCGCAACGAGTTGGGTCCCACATTGCGAACGCCGACGTAACGATCTTTCTTATCGACGATCGCGCTCTTGCCTTTGTTTTCGATGTTGGGAAGTTCCAACTCTTCGCCGAGAATGTCCGCCAATTCGTCGAGCGTGAGCTCCACCTCGAGCGCATGGTCACCCGCTTGATCGCCCGCTTTGCCTTGGCCGTCGCCGTCCTGCGGGCTCCCTGACAACGGATCACCTGGCTCCCCATCGCCCTGGGCGACGCCCCCTTGCTGCTTATCACCAAAGCGCAGCTTCGGGATGTCGATGTGGGGGATCGGGATCGACACGATGTCTTTCCCCTGCCTGCCGAGCAGCTCCCCTTTCGAGATGTACTTGCGGAGATTCTGCCGAATCCGACCGCGAACGATATTGCGGAACCGGGAATGATCCTGGTCGATTCGCAGCGACACCCGTTACTCCTTTACGTCGCCCCTCGCGAAGATGCTGGCGACATAAGCGAGCACATCCGTCGCCGACGCCTCGTTGTAGCCGTAGTACTTGATGAGCCGGTTCTTGATGATGTCGATTCTGTCTTGCGTTTCCTTGTCGATGACGTTCGACACGAAGCTCGACAGTTTGATCGAGTCTTTCTGGTCTTCGAAGAGCTTCATCTCGAGCGCGCGACGCAGGCGGTCGTTTGTCTCGTACGTGAACTTCTTCCCTTCAAGCGCCAAGTGGCCGATGAAATTCATGATCTCGCGGCGGAAATCGTCCTTGCGAGCGTCGGTTATGTCGATCTTTTCCTCGATCGACCGCATCAGTCGCTCGTCCGGCTCTTCGTCCTTGCCCGTGTACTTGTTCTTCACCTTTTGCTTCATCAAGTAGGCGCGGTTGTTGTCGATGTAGTTCGCGCATAGCCGCCCAATCGCGTCTTCGTCGGCGCTGATTGCGCGCTGGACCTCGTTTTTCACCATATCGTCGTATTCGGACTTCACGACGCCGATGAGTTCGCCGTAGCGTTTTCGTTGGTCGTCGCTGACGGTCAGCGATGCGCTGAGTCCCTTTTCGAGCTCGTTGAGCACCATGAAGGGGTTGATGTACCCCTCGTTCCCCTCGCGCACGAGCGAGTTGCTGATCTTGTCCTGCACGTACCGGGGCGACATTCCCTCTAGGCCTTCGCGGTTCGATTCCTTGCGAAGCTCCTTCACGTTGTCTTGCGTGTAGCCAGGTAGAATCTTGCCGTCATAGAGCTTCAGCTTTTGAAGCACCGTGAGTTGATGCTTCTTGGGCTCTTCGAGGCGACTCAACACGGCCCACATTGCAGCCACCTCGAGCGTATGCGGCGCGACGTGCTTGCCCCGCAACCGAGTTGGGCTGAAGTCTTTTTCGTAGATCTTGATCTCCTCGCTCATCCTGGTGATGTACGGGATGTCGATTTTGATCGTGCGGTCGCGAAGCGCTTCCATGAACTCGTTGCTGATGAGTTTCTTGTACTCCGCCTCGTTCGTGTGACCGATGATCACCTCGTCGATGTCGGTCTGAGCGAACTTCTTCGGCTTGATTTTGTGTTCCTGGGTCGCCCCGAGTAGGTCGTAGAGGAAAGCGACATCGAGCTTCAAGACCTCCACGAACTCGACCAGCCCGCGGTTCGCGATGTTGAACTCCCCGTCGAAATTGAAGGCTCGAGGGTCCGAATCGGAGCCATATTCAGCGATCTTTCGGTAGTTGATATCGCCGGTGAGCTCGGTCGAGTCCTGGTTCTTTTCGTCCTTGGGCTGGAAGGTGCCGATGCCGACGCGATCCTGCTCGCTCAACACCAAGCGTCGCACCTTGATGTGGTTGCTCATCACCTTCGACCAGTCGCCGTCGTAGCGCTCGAGCAGGGCTCGGAAGATGAACCGGCACGCGGGGTTGAGCTCACCACGCACCTGCACGCGTCTCCGGTCGTCACCCAATCGCAGCTCTTGCGCAGCCCGCTCGCGCCACTCGGCTGGGATCAGACGAAGCGGCTCATCGTGCATCGGGCACGGGAACACGTCGTCACCGCCCGCAAGCCCCGTATCCCGCAGGTTAGTCCACTCGTAAGTGTAGAGCGCGCCTTCGGGCGTTCGGGAGTAACGCTCCAGTCCCTTTTTGAGAAGGCGCGCGATCGTGCTCTTCGACGAGCCGACCGGCCCGTGCAGCAAGATGATTCGCTTTTCCGGCCCGTACCCCTGCGCAGCAGCGTGCAGCACATGCACCAAGCGCATCAGCGGAATGTCCAAGCCGAAGACTGCGTCCCTGCCGTTCTCGATCGGATCCTTGAAGAACGGATAGCGGATCAGCTTCTTCTTGTTGTCGATGTACTCTTCTTCACCGTAGGAGATGACCATGTCGTAGAGGCGCTGAAACGCGTTGCGCGTCACCTGCGGCTTCTCCCTGATGATCTGAAGGTAGTCTTCGAAGGAACCTTCCCAGTGTAGATTCTGGTAGCGTTCGTAGTCCTGCAGGGCAGCTATCTGCTTGACCATTTCCCCCATCGCCAAGTCCTCCTCGACTATGAGGATATCACCAACGAGGATCCTTGTTAACTATCGAAGCCAGGCGGCAATGCACGTGGCGACCACACATGCGAACACAAACCACCTCAGCCCCCCCATCGGCACCTTGAACATGAGGCGTACGCCGAGTTGGGCGCCGACGATCGATGCCGCTGCCAAGACGATCGCTGGCGCCCATGCCACCAATCCCGCCCACACGAAGATGCCGAGAGAGGCCGTGCCAAATGCGAGCGTGATCACCAACTTGAGTGCGTTGCCGGTGATCAGGTTGTGACGCAGTGTTCCAACGAGGATGCCAAGCAACAGAAAACCCACGCCCGCTTGAATAAAACCCCCGTAAACGCCGGCCAAGAATAGGCTGAAGTAGGAGCTCGGAGCTTCTTGCGGAGTCAGTGTGGGTCCTTCGCCCGGGATCAGAGTTTGCTTTCGAAAGACGATGAGTGCCGCCATGAGCATCATGGTCACGAGCATGATCGGTTTGAGGATCTCGGGTGGGACGAGCGTTGCAAGCAGTGCGCCAACGATCGCTCCAAGCACGGTAGGGATCAGAATTGGAACAATCGACCCGGTGTCGAGTTTTCCTTCGCGGCGCATTGCCGCGGTCCCTGCGATACTTTGCGTGACGACTCCGAGCCGATAGGTTCCGTTTGCAACGTCCGCAGGCAGCCCGAGCGCCATCAAAACCGGCAGCACGATCATCCCGCCGCCGCCCGCCAAGACGTTGACCACCGTCGCGAGCACGCTAGCTGTCGCGAGGATCGCGAGGCTCTGGTAACTCAGCTCTTCAATCATGAACGTTCCGCGGGCGGACTATACCCCGTTTTCGTTTCTCGGTACGTGGCGTACCAAAGCGTGCTAGCGTCGGACAGTGTGAAGAAGACCTACGTCTTGGACACCAATGTGGTCCTTCACGATCCGTTAGCGGTCTACAAATTCGAGGACAACGCGGTCGTACTACCCATCTTCGTCATCGAAGAGGTCGATCAATTCAAGAAAGAGCTGAGTGAGCTGGGGCAGAACGCGCGCCACATCTCGCGCATCCTCGACGAGCTTCGCAATCAAAACGGCCGCACCCTCGATCAGGGCGTTCCGCTCGAAAGCACCGGTGGAGAGCTCCGAGTTGCTGTCCCTGCGGAGATGCCCAAGCGAGTCCGCGGACCTGGCGAGATGGATCGCTTCATCTTGCAGATGGCGCTCGACCTCAGAGACGAGCACCCGGACCAGCCTCTCATCTTCGTCACGATGGACACGAATCTACGCATTCGCGCCGATGCGCTCGGGCTCAAGGCTGAAACTTACGAAGGCGGCCGTGTTTCGATCGACGAGCTCTACTCGGGCGTTGTCACCGCGGATGTGAATCGTGATGTGGTTGACCAATTGGCCAAGCGCGAGCCCGTTGATGCCAGCGTGCTCGACGTCGATCTCTCCCCCCATGCGGGCGTCGTGCTTCGTGAGCACGATCACCCCAGGCACACCGCGCTTGGACGCTTCGATTCAAGGAGTGGGACCGTCGTCCCCCTACGTGTGGGCAGGGATGGGGTCTGGGGCGTGCGGCCCCGAAACCTCGAGCAACACTTCGCGTTCGACATGCTGTTCTCGCCGGACATTCACCTCGTGACGCTGGTCGGGAAGGCGGGCACGGGAAAGACCTTGCTCGCGATCGCAGCGGGGCTCCAGTCTGTCGTTCAGGACGGCGCCTACAGCAGAATGCTCGTCTCGCGCCCCATTTTTCCCATGGGCCGTGACATGGGCTATCTACCAGGAACGGTGGAAGAGAAACTCAACCCTTGGATGCAACCGATCTTCGACAATCTCGAGTATATCTTCAGCAGTGGTCGTGGCCGCATGTCCGAACACCGCAACTACGAAGAGCTCGTCACGTCGGGCGTCATCCAGGTCGAGCCCCTCACGTACATTCGTGGCCGCTCACTTCCGCATCAGTTTCTGGTCGTCGATGAAGCGCAGAACCTCACTCCCCATCAGGTGAAGACGGTGATCACCCGGTGCGGAGCCGACACTAAAATCGTCCTCACCGGTGACCCTTACCAAATCGACAACCCCTACGTGGACGCTGCGAGCAACGGTCTCACTGTCGTCGCGCAGCGTTTTCAGAACGAGGATATCGCTGCCCACGTCACACTTTCGAAAGGTGAGCGAAGTGAGCTCGCAGAGCGCGCCACGCAACTTCTCTGACGGCCCGCGTACTCGCCTTCGCGCCGAGCTCGACGTGGCGTTGCGCCGCTTGCATGACACGGCCCGGCTCCTCGTTGGGTCAACGACGCATAGCGATCCGGCTGAGCGACACCGGCTCACCCACTGTGTGGCGAGGGCGGAGCACGCCAAGCCTCGATGGGAGTGGCGGCCCGTCACCGTCGAGCGAAGCGTTTGGCGTGAGCTCGCCCGCGCGCGAGAGCTCGCCGCTGATTCGGAGTCACCGGATCTCTATCTGCCGCGGCTCGAAGAGCTCGAAACCGAGCTGCTGCTGTTGGAATACCTGGGGCGCAGCAAGCAGGTGCGTCCGATGGCTGCGCGGCTATTCGGCACTGGCGGTGAGCGACTGTTCCCGGACGCGGAGCAGACCGTCCTCGATGCGGCACACGAAATTCTGGCCCACACGCCCCTCGCGCAAGAGCCAAAGACCATACCCGCCTCGTCGGCTGATGGCGTCAATCTGCGCGACCTCATGCTAGCCTACGCCAAGCACGTCGGCCTGCACATCGCTGTGCGGGTCGATCCGCATCTCATCGCGAACGCAGCCGTCGGTGACCGGACCGTCTTCATCGCAGACCGACGTTTTGGTGCGCACGAGGCACAGCGTCTTGCGACGCACGAGGTCTACGGGCACTTGGTCTCGGGATTCAACGGCCGAACTCAGACGCTAGGGGTTCTTGCTGTTGGCACCGCGGGCTCCTACGGCGACCAGGAGGGCGTCGCGATCTATCTCGAGGAGCTTGCAGGGCTACTCGACTCGTGTCGCCAAAGGACATTGGCGGGCCGCTTGCTCGCGACTCACGCGATGCATGCAGGCGTGTCGTTCAGCGATGCTGCGAGGGCGTTGGTTAGCGAGCATGATTTCTCCGCAGCCGGAGCGGTGACGCTGTGCGAGCGAGCGTTCCGTGCGGGCGGCGTCGCGCGCGATGCCGTGTATTTGACGAGCTGGCTGCGTGTACGCCGTGCGGTAGCCCGCGGAGAAACGAATCTAGGCGAGTTGCAGCTGGGGAAGGTGTCGTTGAGCGCCCTGTCGGAGGTGCGGCGGCTCGCTGGCGGGGGACTGGTGAGCCAACCGATCTACTTGTCGAACTTGGCGAGGAGCCTCGGCAGAACAGGAGCAGGCACCAGGTCCCCCACATCGCCGCCAAGCCTCACAACCTCCTTGACCAGGTTGGACGCCACGTAGAAGTACGCGTCGTTGGCCATGATGAACACCGTCTCGACCTCTGGGTTGAGGTGGCGGTTCATGTTGGCCATCTGCAGCTCGTACTCGAAGTCGGCGACGGCGCGGAGGCCTCGCAGGATGACTCGGGCATTGCGCCGTTGCGCGTAGCTCACCAGCAGGCCATCGAAGTTGTCGACCTCGATGCGGTCTGGATCGGCGCCCATGTCGTCGACCGACTCGCGGATCATCTCCATTCGCTCGGCCACGCTGAACAGCGGCTCCTTCGAGTCGTTGTTCAGAACTGCGACGATGATCTTTTCGAATGCCACCAAGCCGCTGTGCAGGATGGAGGTGTGTCCCTTGGTGATCGGATCGAACGACCCGGGATAAACGGCGATACCTCTCACTGCCTGCCTTTCTCGGGTGCGTAGACGCCGAGGCTGATACCGGTCTGACCATAGCGGTAGTCCGCGTCTGATGCGAGCGCATTTGGCCAGTTCCAGTCGTGGGTCGCCGGGTACTCGATGACGACCCAGGCACCGGGCGCCAGCCGTCCGGAAGCGGCCAGAGCTTCGAGAAGTGGTGGGACCGAGTCGATCTCCGAGTAGGGAGCGTCAGCAAAAACCAGGCTAAAGCGCCCGCCCGCTTCTGGTAGTTTGCGGATGGCGCCCGCCGGATCACCCAGAAGGTCCATGCGCGCGCTGCAGACTTCTGAAGCGAGCCCAAGCTCCTTCGCGCTCTGGGTGATCTGCCGGATGACGCGTGGGTCCCGGTCCACCACGACCGCATGCGATGCGCCCCGGGACAGTGCTTCGAAGCTGAATGCCCCGGTGCCCGCGAACAGATCCAGCACGCGGGCGTCGCCAAACGCGCCGCGTGATTCGAGTGCGGAAGCGAGAGCCTCTCGTACGCGGTCCGAAGTCGGCCGTGTGCCTCGCCCGCTCGGCGCGCCGAACCTGCGGCCCGAAAGCTGGCCCCCGATTATGCGCATGGAAGTGAAGCTAGCAGCCAATCGTGCGTCGGAGGGGGGAATTGTACTACCAGCTGCCAGATGCTACGCCCCTTGGGTCTCTAAGGAAGCTTACCGACATGCGGAAGATTTGCCTTCGCTGCGGTTCGAAGTTCGCGAGCCGAGCCGAGTATTGCCCGCACGACGGTAGCCTGCTGGTCACCGACGAGGACATCGCAGACCCGTTGCTCGGCACCGTCTTGCTCGAGCAGTTTCGCATTGAGGAACAAATCGGGACCGGCGGGATGGGGACGGTGTATCGGGCCCACCAAACCACCGTGGGCCGTGACGTCGCCATCAAGGTTCTCAGGCTCGAGCTGGCGCGCGACGAACAGGCGGTCTTTCGGTTCGAGCGCGAAGCCCGAGTGGCGATCTCGCTCGACCATCCGAATCTGGTCCGCGTTTTTCTTTCAGGGCGGCTCGGCGACGGACGGCTGTACATCGTGATGGAGCTGCTCGAGGGCAGGTCACTCGCGGACGAGCTAGAGCAACACGGTCCGCTGTCCCTCGAGCGCGCGCTGATCATGGTCATGAAGCTCTGCGCCGGGCTCGGCGCGGTGCATGCCGCAGGGATCGTGCATCGCGACATCAAGCCCGAGAACATCTACTTGGTCCAGCGCGGTAAGGACCCCGACTTCGTGAAGCTCGTCGACTTCGGGATTGCCCGCGTCCTTCAGGCCGAAGGGGTCGGGCCGACAACGACGCAAAGCGGGCGCGTGTTTGGAACCGCGACCTACATCTCGCCAGAGGCTGCCACCGGCGAAGAGACCGACCAGCGAAGCGACATCTACTCGCTCGGCGTCCTGACCTATCAACTGCTCACCGGAGAGCTTCCGTTTGAAGGCAAGACAGCGGGTGCGGTCTTGATGCAACACGTGCACCAGGAGCCGCCCCTTCTTCAGACGAAGGGACGGGGCGCGGAGGTGCCAGATGATGTCGCTCGCGTCGTGATGCGCTCGCTCAGTAAGGACCCGGACGCGCGCCAGCAAACGCTCGCGGAATTCTTGGACTGCCTTGCGGAGGCAGCGGGCAATGCCGCTCTGCTGAACGATGCGCGCGCTCTCCTCTTTGGCACGGTATGGGGGGACGACCTGGCGGCTCCGGGCTCGTATCTCGCTGACCTTCTTGGGTCGAGCGGGCCTCCGAGCTCCCCTCCTGCCTTGGGCGATACGCAACCCATTCCGGTCGAGCGCGATCCGGAGGAGCAGGCGCTTCTGTCGTCCGCGCCCAAGCCCTTTGGGACAACCTCGCATGAGCGCGCCGCAATGCCGGGGGCAAAGCAGCGCAAGCACAGCTGGCTTTGGACATTGCTCGGCTTGTTGACGCTGATCTTGGTCGGCGTAGTGGCCGGGACCTGGTGGTTGCAACGCCCACCGCGCGCAACTGGTGAGCAGCCACAGACCGAGCCAGTGGAAGCTGCGCCCGTCGTTGCGGAGGAGGACACGCAGATCGCGGACGTTGGGACGGACGCACCGGTGGTGGAGCCCGTGGTGATTGAGGAGGCCGTCGCGGAGGAGCCGGTTGCTGAGGAGCTGGAAGCGAAGCCGAAGCCGAAGGCAAAGAAGAAGCGCAGGAAGTCGAAGAGGAAGACGGGGACAGCGGCGGGGACAGAGACAGCGGCAGGGACAGCGGCAGGGACAGGGGCAGGTACAGCGGCAGGGACAGGGACAGGGACAGCGGCAGCGACAGGGAACGGGAACGGGAACGATGATGATGGCATCGATTGGACGGTTCCTGACTTTCCTGAAGAACCCGCACTTACACCCGATCCAGCTCCCGCAGAGCCGCCTCCCCCGACCGGTACTCCGGACGTTCCAGCGCGCAATCCTGTCGTCATCGACGAGCCGCCGACGCAGTCGCGCTAGCTGCCACATCCCCTGCCGGTGTCAGTGTCAGCGGCAGTGTCGGTGTCAGCGACCGGGATGGCGCTTTGAGTGACACCGACAACGGCCGCGTGTACCATCGTTGCGTCGCCAGTCCCCCGCGTGAGACCTGGACATGCAAGACATCACTGTTCGACAGATGGACTTCGGTTTTCCGGACGAGATCGACCCGGTGGTCGTTCCTGGCGAACCGGAGTGGTCGTACTTCACCGTCGCGTTTGACGTCTACGACCGCCTCTACGGCGGATACGTGTATCGTCTTTTCTTCGCGACCTATGGGCAGTGGCACATGTCCCGATGGCTCTGGCGCGCCACGCGCTACATGCTGGAGACAGACCCTCGCACCGATGCTGAATTCGGCGGAGCAGCAGGTCGTAGAATGCGCGTTCGGACGCATTTGCGCTTGATGCCAAAGCACTTGTTGCCCAAGGCGCTTCGGACCTACCTGCCCTGGTACACGCCACACAACATCCTGATGACCGACGAGATGAAGTTGCTCGCGGCGGAGTACTCGGACTCCGCGGTAAAGACGAGTTAGCCGGCAGGCGACGGCTCTAGTTGCCCAGCGAGCTCCTGCGGATCGGTCACGGGGGCCTGGCATGCGAACTGACGGCATACGTAGGCCGTGCCCTTGCGATCGACTCGAGGGCGGTTCTCGAGAAGCGGCAAAGGCGCATCCTCACCTTCGTCAACGGCGGCGATCACTTGGAAGGGTCGGTAGCCGTCGCGAACGACCTCTAGCAGCGGCGCGAGCTCTTCGGTGCTTCCAATGAGCGCGATCTCGCGAGGCTCGCCGAGAATGAAGCTCGCGGCATTGAGCCATTGACCAAAGCCCGAGGGATATTGGCTCATGAGCTTGCTCATTGTCGCGGTGCTCTGTTCGGCGACCTGCCAGTAGTCCCCGTTGCCGGTCAACAGGCTGAGCTTTAACAGCATGCTCGCGGCCATCGAGTTGCCGCTTGGCACCGCGTTGTCTTGCAGATCCTTTGGTCGATGGATCAACTGCTCGTGGTCGTCTGAGGTATCGAAGAAGCCGCCGTTCTCGGGATCGCGGAAGTGCGCGAGCATCAGGTCCGCGAGCTCGCGCGCCCAGTCGATCCAGCGCGTCTCGAAGGTGGCTTCGTAAAGCGCCAGCAAGCCATCGGCCAGGTAGGCATAGTCTTCGAGATAGGCGTTATACTTGGCATTGGCGCCAGCTTTCCACGTTCGCAAAAGGCGCCCGGAATCTCGTCGCATCGTGCGATGGAGGAAATCTGCATTCGACTTGGCCGCATCGATGTAGTCGGGCCGGCCAAGCGCCTGTCCGGCTTCCGCGAATGCCGCCAGCATCAGACCGTTCCACGAAGTCAGGACCTTGTCGTCAAGGCCCGGCCAGATGCGTTTGGACCGGAGGTCGTAGAGCGTCACCCGTGCAGCAAGCATGCGTGCCTCGAGATCTCCGGCTTCAATGTCGAGTCGCGCGGCAAGGCCTTTTGGATCGAGATGCAGGTTCAGGATGTTGTGACCTTCCCAATTGCCCTCGTCCGACACGCCGTAGATTCGCATGAACGCGTCGGCGTCTTCGCCCAAGGCTTCGCGAATCTCGTCCGCCGACCAAACATAGAATTTGCCTTCGACGCCTTCGCTGTCCGCATCCTGGCTGCTGTAGAAACCGCCACCCTCGTCTCGCATCTCCCGCAGAACGTAATCGAGCGTCTCTTCGGTGATGCGGCGATAGAAGTCGTCGCCCGTGACCTGCCACGCGTGCAGATAGACTCGCGCGAGTTGCGCGTTGTCGTAGAGCATTTTCTCGAAGTGCGGAACCAACCAACGATGGTCGACCGAGTACCGGGAGAAGCCCCCGCCGAGCTGGTCGTACATCCCGCCTGCGGCCATCTTCTGAAGCGTCGCCTCCGCCATTTCGAGCGCGTTCGGGTCCTCGCCCCGGAGGGACTCGCGAAGCAAGAACTCGATCGTCATCGGTTGGGGAAACTTCGGTGCACCACCGAATCCGCCCCAGGTGGCGTCGAAGCCCTGGCCCAAACCCCGCAGCGCACTTCTGAAAATCGCCGGGTCGAGCGCCTGTTCTTCGAAGCCCACTCCCGACAGCGCCTGGAGCTGCGCGGCGACCTCACCGGCGCTACCCACGACGTTCTCCCGGTCACCATTCCACGCTTGGGTTACGCCGGTCAGGATCTGCTGGAAGCTTGGCATCCCTTGGCGCGGCTCGTTTGGGAAATAGGTGCCCGCGTAGAACGGCTTGCCATCGGGCGTGAGAAAGACCGTCATCGGCCAGCCGCCGCGACCGATCATGGTGTTGACGGCCTGCATGTAGATGCTGTCGATGTCGGGCCGTTCCTCGCGATCGACTTTTACATTGATGAAGTCGGCGTTCATCTGTGCCGCCGTCGCTTCGTCTTCGAACGATTCGTGGGCCATCACATGACACCAGTGACAAGCGGCGTAGCCGATGCTGAGCAGGATCGGTTTGTCCTGCTCTTTGGCGAGCCGCATCGCTTTCTCGCCCCAGGGGTACCAGTCGACTGGGTTGTCGACGTGCTGGAGCAGATAGGGGCTCGTCTCGTTCTGGAGGTGGTTGGCCATGCGGTGCCCAGTTTCTGGGGCTTGCGATGCTCAGGTCAACCGGGGTCGACGCCCTCGGAGCGCGCGCTAGGGTGCATGGAGCAGGAGGCACGATGGCAAAGGCAATTTGGGAAGGACAGCTGATCGCAGAGTCGAACGATTTCGAGCTCGTCGAGGGGAACGTCTACTTCCCACCTGGCAGCCTCAAAGAAGAGTTTTTCGAGCCGAGCGACCACCGCAGCGGCTGTCCCTGGAAGGGCACGGCCAGCTACCACCACGTCGTCGTCCATGGCAAACGCAACGAGAACGCCGCCTGGTTCTATCCGGAGCCCAAAGAGGCTGCCGCCAACATCAAAGACCACGTCGCATTTTGGAAGGGCGTCACCGTAGAACGCTAACCCTTTCAAAAAGGGGTCTGACCCCTTTTAGCGCCAGGCGAAGAGGGGTTGGTCGTAGTGGGCGACTCTCGTGTTGCGGCCGTGGATGGCGACTTCTCGGAACTGGAAGATGACGGCGGCGGTTGGGGCGAAGATATCTTGGCCGAGGATTCGTACCGAGAGGACTGGCCGATCGCTTTCTTCGAGGTCGAACAACTTCGGGATGCCCGGCGCATCGAGACCTGCAATCGGGACTCGGTGCACCTCGGCAACTTCGTTCGGGTTCGGCGTGAGGACGACGTCACTGCCGGCCCAGACGACGACTGGCGTGATCCGGAAGCCGGAGCGGGTAGGGTAGTCATCGAGAAGCCCGAGGACTCGATCGGTGCCGCACGTCAAGCCCACTTCTTCGTCGAGCTCACGCAACGCAGCGCGAGCTGGATCTTCGCCTTCATCGATCCGGCCTCCGGGAAGGGCCCACTGTCCGCTGTGGTTGCGAAGACTCGACACGCGGCGCGTGATGACGAATGAGGCCTCACCGGCTTCGTCGGAAAGGATCGTCATCGCCACTGCGGCGGGGCGAAGGGAAGGATCGAGCTCCACCGACCGTTCGTGAGCGGCAAGGTTCGCGGTGATTTGCGCGCGCAGGCTGTCGTCGGCCCTAAGCACCACTCGGTTTCATTCTGCGAAGTTGGTAGCGGTTCGATGACACGGCGACGACCTGACCGTTGCTGTCCTTGAGCTCGCACTCCCAGTCGTAGTCGGCCTTGCCGACCTCGTTGGCCGTCTCTTGAATCTTGGCGGCTTGGTCTGGGTCGAGCCGAACCTCGACCGTGATGTCGGTCGCCGCGGGCTTGAGAAATTTGATGTCCATCCCCTTGATGAGCGGATAGAACTGGCTCGCGTCGAATGTCGACAGAAAGATTGCCCCGCCTGGCAGCTCTGCCAGCGTGAACAACGCCCCCGCGTACATCGTCCCGACGTGATTGATGTTCGGCCGCAGCGGCATCATCATCTTCACATACCCGGGCTCGAGCTCCAGAACCTCCACCTCCGTCCGCCCCGCAAACGGAATCCCCTTCTCAACAGCAAATTTCAGATTCATCCCGCAGGTATAAAGGGGTCAGCCCCCTTTTTGAAAGGGTTAACCCTAGATGATACCGCGGGGTCGGTAGGGCGCTGTTTATGGGGCGTTGTTGGCTGCCTGGTGCACCCAGTAGTTCAAGACCTCGAACTGCTGGCCGGCCGCATCGGAGTAGATGTAGCTGAAGAGGCCCTGTTTGCGAGCCTCGGAGATAGCCAGCCCCGCCCCTGGGTCCTATCGTCGCGCGATGCAGGTGATTCCCGTACCGTGTTTGAGCGATAATTATGCCTATCTCGTGATCGAAAACGGCCGGGCGGCAGTGGTCGATCCGTCTCAAGCCGATCCGGTGTTGAGGGCGATCGACGAGGCTCGGGTGAAGCTCGCTGAGATTTGGCTCACGCACCACCACTGGGATCACATCGGTGGCATCGAGCCACTGATCGAAGAGTGTCCCATCGCGCACGTGCGGGGGTCGCAGTACGACGCGGACCATCAGCGGATTCCCAGGCAGACCGACGCCCTTTCAGACGGCGACTCCTTCGACTTCGACGGTGTGGCCGTCGACATCGTCGAGATCCCCGGCCACACCCTCGGCGCCATCGCCTTCATCACCGAAGGCAATTTGTTCAGTGGCGACACGCTCTTCATTGCAGGTTGCGGCCGCGTATTCGAGGGCACGATGGAGATGATGTCGCAGTCGCTCGCCAAGCTTCGCTCCTTGCCTGCGGACACGAAGGTGTGGTGCGGTCATGAATATACGGTCAACAATCTTCGATTCGCGAAAACGATCGAGCCCAGCAACCCTGAGGTCGAACGCGCACTTCAAGAAGCCATTGCCACCCGGGAGGCAGGGAAGCTCACCGTGCCTGGACGGCTCGATCGAGAGCTGGCGACGAATCCGTTCCTTCGCTTCGACGACCCGCGAGTTGCTGCCGGAAGAGATCCGGTCGCATCGTTTACCGCGATTCGCGCGGCCAAGGACAGCTTCTAGCGGCGCATATTCTCGATCGATCGCTTCATGATCGAAAGCGTCCAACCCCTCGGTAGCAACTTCGAAAGCAAGCCGGCGGACATGCGGTCAGCCCACGTCGGGACCAAAACCGGTTGTTTTCCAAGTGCACGGAGCGCTCCAAGCGCCACCGGCTCAGGTCCGGTCATAGGAATGTAGAACGGTAAGTCTTTGCCTAAGTTCTGGTCCTGAACAGGCTTGGTGTCCGTCATGCCCGGACACACAGCCAAGGTGTCGACGCCACTTCCTCGAAGCTCCGACCACAAACCAGATGCGAGGTTCAAGCCATAACCCTTCGTCGCAGCGTAGTGACAAAAGTATGGGGAGCCGGACAGTGCAGAAGCCGAGGATACGATGATGATCCCACCGCGGCCGCGGGAGGCCATCGCTTTTCCGACGATGTGCGTCAGCACGAGTGTGGCTCGGCAGTTCAGATCCAACGTCGCCAAATGCGCGTCGAGTGAGATGTCGAAAAAGGGATCGAGCAACGAGATGCCTGCGTTGTTGACCAGGAGTCCGATCTCGTACGTGTTCGCCCACTCCTCCGCCTTTGCCGAGAGGCCTGGCTCCGCGAGATCGCATATGAGAGGGCGCGCATCGACGCCGTGTTCCGCGCCGAGATCTGCAGCGAGCGCCACGGTCTCGCCGGCTTGGCGATCGACGAGCAGGAGATCAAAGCCATCAGCAGCGAGACGCGTGGCAAACGCTCGCCCGATCCCTCGCGCCGCCCCAGTGACGAGTGCGTAACCTCCGTAGCGGGCGTGCAGCCCGAGTTTCACCGAGTCTCCCAAGTCGTTCTCCATCAGGTCGTGGTCAATCGACCCTTGGCACGAGTGCGATCGTGAATCCAGAAAGCGAGCCAAACGACCAGGAGCCCCGCAATGCCACCGATTCCGTAGAATGGTCCGAGCCAGGTCGGCGCGCCGAAGGTGAGGTCGTAAGCGGCCGCGGTCAGGGCGAGCATGGTGCCTCGCGCGATTGCGACAGCGATCACAGATTTGCTCCGCACGCGCAGATACACCAGCACCCAAGATGCAACGATGCACCAGGGAAGGGCGAGTGCCACACTTCCGAGGCCCGGCACGCCGTACAGGTTCCCGATCGCCACCGATGGTGCGAGCCACAGCCACCACAAGAGCCCGATCTTCGTCGACCGCGCCCAAAAGTCACCGGATATCTCGCGGAAGTAATAGCCGCGAAACGCGACCTCTTCGCATAGCCCCGGGATGAGGTTGAAAGTCAGCCCCGCGGGCATGCCCATGACGATTAGCATCAGCGGATGCGGTGGCGGGCTATCCGCGAGGTACTCGTTGAACTGTACGAGCTCATCCGGCGGCACGGTCGAGCGCTTGGTTTCGATCAATTGTTCGACCGTCAGCACTGGCTCGAAACCGGCGGACCAAGTGACCAGCATGCCGATGAAAAGGACGGCGACCGGGAGCAGCCATGCGATGCCCCACCATCGGTTGAGCGAAAACTGAAGGCCGAGCGGTTGCAGAATCGGTTGCTTCAGCCACGGCCCCTGAACCAACAGAATCGCCACCAGCGCGGGCACCGTGTACCAAAAGGCGACGGCACGTCCAGCCGCTCCCGACCAGTCGATGCCGTTGAGCCACATGCCGATGAGCGGTACCCAGCTCCCAATCGCCATCAGGGCGAACGGAACCCAAATCAAGCGCGTTTTAGTGATTTTCGGGCTCACCGAAAGCGTTTCCACGCGGCAAATTCGGCTTCCTGAAACGCCGAATAGCGCTTCTGGAGCCGAACGAGCTCTCCGTAGACTCGCGGCAACTGTGGCGCCAATTCGAGTAACACGCGCCCGGTCGCTTCGGCGTCGCCTGCTGCGCGGTGCGCCTGCTCGAGCGGGATTCCCAGGTGCTTCGCAACGTCGGCCAGCCGCCGACTTTTCAGCTCCTTGAGGATTTCCCGTGCCCATACCAATGGGTCCACCCACACCACGTCGTCGCGCGCTGCGGGCGGCATGTCGCCCGGTGTCATTCCCTCCGGAGCGGCGCGTGCGATCTCTGCCAGAAGGAACCCACGGTCGAATGAGGCGTTGTACGCGACCGGGAGCTTGCCCTGCAGAAGCTCCAGCATGCGGGGCATCACCGTAGCAAAGTCAGGCGCGCCTTCGAGCTCTTCGTCGCTGATGCCGTGCACGGCTCGCGACTCTTCGGGCACCGGGATGCCGGGGTTGACCAGTAGGCTCTCTCGGCTGGTTACCCTCCCTTTTTCGAATGTCACGAGGCCGATCTCGATCACGCGGTCGGTTTCAGCATCCCGCCCCGTCGTCTCGAAGTCGATGACCGTGATCGGAATGTCCTCCCAGGAAGAACCCGGCTCGAACTCATGGCACAGGCCTTCGACGTTTTGAATCGCGTCCGCGATCAGGTCTGCAATGCCTGGATAGTGGCGCCCTGTCGGAAAACACCCACACACATCGGTTCGTCCCCGCACGCGGGGAAGATGCACTGCATGGCCGCCCCGGCGCAAGTCGTATAAAGGAGGGAACGTGGCTTCGACGTATCGGACGCGCTTCGCTCCTTCGCCGACGGGCAAGATGCACCCCGGGCACGCGCGCACCGCGTTGGTGACCTGGCTCCAGGCGCGCAAGCACGGCGGGCAGATCGTGATGCGGATCGAGGATATCGATCGCCCGCGGGTCGTTCCAGGCGCTGCCGACGAGATCTGCCGCGACCACGAGTGGCTCGGGCTCGACTGGGATGAGGGCCCGGTGTTCCAGTCTTCCCGCGATGAAGCCTACGAGCGAGCCCTCGGTCAGCTCGAAGCAGCCGGCCTGATCTACCCTTGTACTTGCTCCCGAAAAGAGATCGCCGCGATCGCGAGCGCGCCTCACGGAGACGACGGACCCCGCTATCCGGGGACCTGCCGCATGGGCGTCACCAAACCCGGCCAGCCCGGAGCGCTTCGCTTCGTCTTCGAGGACCCGTCTCCAGGTTTCGAGGACGCGTTGTGCGGGTCCTATTCTGAAGGCCGGATGGCTGGTGACTTCGTGCTTCGGCGCGCTGACGGCACGTGGGCGTATCAGCTCGCGGTCGTCGTAGACGATGCCGAAGCCGGGATCAGCGAAGTGATTCGGGGGGCGGACCTGCTTTCATCGACGCCGCGTCAGATCGCGCTCTACCGTGCGCTTGGGCACTCCGTTCCGCGTTTCGCGCACGTCGGCTTGGTGGTCGGCGCGGACGGCACCCGGCTTGCGACACGGCACAAAGCGATCCCGATCGAGTCGCTTCGAGAGGCTGGCCACTCCGCCGAACAGGTCATCGGGCAGCTGGCATTCTCACTCGGATTGACCGCCAGCACCGCTCCGATTCGGGCCGAAGAGTTGGTTCCGAGCTTCGAGCTTACCAAAATCTCCCGGTCATCGTTCACCTGGAATTCCCAGGGTTGACATTAATTCAATTTTCGACCCTCATTTAAGATAACGATGAGTTGAGGACCCCACTGTGACATCGAGCGAAAAGTTGATGGAGATCGCTGAACGCCTAGCGGAGCTCGACCCCGTTCGGAGCTACCCTCAGCGCGGAGCCACGCTGATCGCTGGAGTGGTTGGCGCCCATTCCTTTCGGCTCGATCGTCCCGACGCCGACCCGCTGAGCAGCGAGTCTGCGTTGACCACGACCGATCCAACGATCTCCTTGCCGCTTCGACAAGGGCGTACCGTCGTTGGGACCCTCCATTTGGAGATCGTTGGCGACGCTCCCGCGGGCAACCAGCTAGAGCTCTTGAAATGGGCCTCACGCCTCTTCGCGAGAGGGCTCGACTATGCCGAGCGGCTCACCGATGAAGGCAGCCGAAGGCCGGGCGAAGCGGTCGAGCAGACCTTGCGCCGCGCCCCGCTCACCCCGCGCGAGCGTGATGTCGTGTCCCTCCTGGTTGCGGGGTCCAGTACGCGCGAGATCGCCGCCGAGACAGGGCTCACCGTCTCGACCGTCAACACGTATCTCAAACGCATCTTTTCCAAGCTCGGTGTGCATTCGAGGGTCGAGCTCATTGCTAGGATGGCCGGGACAGCTACCATTCCCCCGCGCTCCAACTATGAAGCGCCGCTCCCCGATTGATGGACAGAGACGACGAGCTGACACATTTGGATCGCGATGGTCAGGCCCGGATGGTCGACGTCGGCCAGAAGGATACGACCACGCGCGAGGCACGCGCGCGCGCGACCCTCCGCATGAAGCCCGAGACGCGCCGTGTGTTGTTGTCCGGCGAGGTGCCCAAGGGCGATGCGTTGGCGACGGCGCGGATCGCGGGGATCCAAGCGGCCAAGCGAACTTCCGAGCTCATCCCGCTTTGTCATCAACTCGCGATCACTGGTTGCGAGGTTACCTTCGAGACGGCCGACGATGATCAGCGATTCGTCATCGAAGCGTCGGTCCGCTGCGCGGATCGCACCGGCGTCGAGATGGAGGCGCTCACCGCGGTCACGGTTGCAGCACTCACGCTCTACGACATGCTGAAAGCGATCGATCGCGGCATGGCGATCGAAGAGGTCGTGTTGCTCGAGAAGCAAGGCGGCCGGAGCGGCCATTATCGGCGTGAACGCTAGTCTCGGCGAACGATTCGACGAAGCGCGTGCCAGTCATTGCCGGTCAGCTCGCGGGTGACCACCAGGACAGCAAGCGAGCTCAGGAACCCGAGGGCCAGCGCCACGATGGCCATCAGGGCTGAATCATCCGGAACTGCAGCCGCAGTGGCGTACCCTGCTCCTGCCGCGAGCGCCGCTCGGAACCAAGTCAGAACGGGTATGAAGACCCCGAACGTGCGGTAGACCGCCCAGGCGGAAAGCACGAGGGCGACGACCATTCCGATCGTGGTGCCCGTGGCCGCCGCTTCGAGCGTCTGCTCTCCGAGACCGGCGCGCATCACCAGAACCCTGTTCGCGACGATCACCGCCAGCAACGATACACCCGCGATGATCGCAGCGAGAGATGGCTTGCCAGCTCCACTGATCGCCGTAGCGGCGACGGCGAAGAGGGAGAACGCTACCACGCCGAAGACCAGAATGGAGAGCGCAGGCGCTCCTGCCAGGTAGTCCGCGGGGTACGCAAGCCGCATCACCCCACGCGCAGCTCCCGAAGTGGGCCCCGCGGCCAGCAAGAGGAGGAGCAATGACAGGCGCATGGCGTGCTGAATCGTCGACTGCATGGCCTCCCGATTTCCGATGCTGGTCGCTTTGCTGATCATCGGGAACACGATGAAGGTCAACGAGATGATCAACTGATAGGGCACGAACGCGAAGGTCTGAGCGGCGCGGTAGTAGCCCACGTACTGGTTGGCGAGGTCGACTGCGGTTTGGCTCGTCGTCGCGCTGGCGAATGCGATTTCAGTCGCCGTCCGCTTCAGGACCTGCAGGTCGATCATCAGGATTCCGTTGAGGCAAATCTGGTAGGCCCAGATCGGCGCCATGAAGCCGATCCAACGGCGGAGAGGGATCGGCTCCCCGCGCTTTCCAAAGCCAATCCAGATCAGGCTGATCGACAAGATGGCGGTCGCCGCTGTCGCAAAACCGGCCACTGCGCCGATCGCACCGAGCCCCAGTGCCGCCCCGGCCAGGATACCGACGGTGCGGAGCGTGGAAAACGTGACGTCCAGGCGGGCCTGCTTGGCGAACCAATGCCTGCCGTTGAGGCTCCCGACGACGGCTGCGTACAGGGCGTACGTAAAGACCACGACGGACGCCACGCGGAGCAAGCGCGTGAGCTGGTCGTCCAAGAGCAGGTGCGCGATCACCGGCGCGAACACGAAGAGCCCCAGTGCGAGGGCGCCTCCGACCAAGGTCTGAACCCGCAGCCCCTGCCGGAGTGTCACTTCGGCCCGGGCCTCGTCTTCGCTCACGAATTTCGAGACGGATTGGATCGTAGCGACGATCAACACATTGGTGAGAATCGCCACGCCGCTCATCGTTGCCGAGTAGAGCCCGAACTCCTTGGCTTCCCCGAAGATTCTCGGAAGCAGCAGTTGGACTGCGTAGCTCGCAACGATGAAGTAGCCCTTGGCGCTACCAATCGACACCAGGCCGCGCCCGGCCCGGCGCGCGTCGTCCGAGGAATGCACCGCGCCCGGTTGTGCCGCTGCGGATCGTCGTGGTCAAGGGTTGACTTGGATCGGGGCATCAAGCCAACTACGCCCCAGTGAAGCTGATGTCCTTCAAGTCGAGGCGGGGAGGGGCCTACGGCCGTTTGATCTCGGCAGCGGGTATCCTGGTAACCGTAGTGCTCATGGGAGCCACTGCGTACTACGTCGTGGGCGAAGGCAGATGGTCCTGGTTCGACTGCTTCTACATGACCATCATCACGCTCTCGACCGTCGGCTTTGCCGAAACGCTCGAGGGCATGAACGAGCTCCCCGAAGCCCGCTCGGTGACGATCGCCCTGATCATCCTCGGCAGCGGCACACTGCTTTATTTCATTTCTAGTCTCACTGCTTTGATTGTAGAAGGTGATTTGCAGGGGATTCTAAGGCGTCGGAGTATGCAACGCGCAATCAACAAACTGAACAAGCACGTGATTGTCTGCGGAATCGGCACGACCGGGCGGCACATCGCAACCGAGCTCAGTGCCGTGGGGGTTCCCTTCGTGGTCATCGACCGCGACCGCGAGAGGCTCGATGAGCTCAACGAGGAGTTCGACGATGCCCTGCTCTACGTGATCGGGGATGCGACCGACGACCATGTCCTCGAGCTAGCCGGCATCGCGCGCGCGCGCGGCGTAATCTCGGCGCTCAACGACGACAAAGCCAATCTTTTCGTGACGATCAGCGCTCGCGCCCTCAATCCGACTGCTCGAATCGTGGCGAAGTCGATCGAGCCGTCCACCGAGGCCAAGCTCCGCCGGGCAGGCGCGGATTCCGTGGTTGCGCCGAACTACATCGGCGGCGTGAGGCTCTTCAGCGAGATGATCAGCCCGAAGACAGTCGCCTTCCTCGACCGGATCGTTCAGTTCGGTGGTGGTATCAGCGTGGGTCTCGAGGCGATCGACATTCCTGCCGATAGCCCGCTGGTCGGCAAACGTCTCGCCGAGACCGAGATCCGAGAGGCCGGGGCCCTCGTCGTAGCCGTCCACCGGGCCGACGGGGACTATATCTACAACCCGGGGAGCGAACACTTGCTCGAGGCCGGCGACTCGCTGATCGTCCTGGCGGACTCTCAAGACGTCGTTGCGCTTCGGGAGACCGTCACGGGCTGAACCGCGCGGATTCACCCTGTTCAAGTTGCGGCTTTCAGCCGTGATTTCAGGGCCCAGAGGACCTTGACGGCCACTCACGCGTGGTTAGGTTAGCTCAACTCCGGCGATAGCTCGGGGGCAAAAGGAGACAGGAAAACATGGGAAAGATTATCGGCATCGACCTCGGGACGACCAACTCCGTCGTAGCGGTGATGGAGGGCAAGGAGCCGAAGGTCATCGTCAATGAGGAGGGTGACCGGATTACCCCGTCGGTAGTGGCGTGGGACGACCAGGGCGAGGTTCTCGTCGGCCAGATTGCCAAGCGGCAGTCCATTACCAACCCTGAAGGCACCGTTTACTCGGCCAAGCGTTTCATGGGACGCCGTTTCAACGAGCTTGGCGACGACGCCACGCGCATGCCTTACGAGGTCATCAAGCGCGAGAATGGCGACGCAGCTTTCGAGGTTCGGGGCAAGAAGCTCTCACCGCCCGAGGTTTCGGCGCAGGTGCTCCGTAAGCTGAAGAAGGCAGCGGAGAACTACCTGGGCGAGCCTGTGACCGACGCCGTGATCACCGTGCCCGCGTACTTCAATGACTCTCAGCGTCAGGCCACCAAGGACGCCGGAAAGATTGCCGGGCTCGAGGTAAAGCGAATCGTCAACGAGCCGACTGCTGCCGCCTTGGCGTATGGCCTCGACAAAACCGAGGACCATCTCATCGCCGTGTACGATTTTGGTGGCGGCACCTTCGACATTTCGATCCTCGAGGTGGGCGACAAAGTCGTCGACGTCGTGAGCACCAACGGTGACACGCACCTCGGTGGCGACGATATCGATCAGCGCATCATCGAGTACCTCGTGAGCGAGTTCAAAAAGGACACCGGCATCGACGTGGGCGGGGACAAAATGGTTCTGCAGCGCCTCAAGGACGCGGCGGAAAAGGCCAAGATCGAGCTCAGCACGAAGCTGGAGACCACGGTCAACCTGCCGTTCCTCACGGCCGACGCAGCTGGCCCGAAGCATCTCAACATCCGGCTCACCCGCGCCAAGCTCGAGTCGATGATCGACGACCTGGTGCAGCGCACCCTCGACCCCTGCAAGAAGGCGCTCTCCGATGCCGGCAAGACGGCGGCGGACATCGTCGAGGTCGTGTTGGTTGGGGGCTCGACGCGTATGCCGGTCGTGCAAGAGATGGTGACCAAGTTCTTCGGCCAGGAGCCTCACAAGGGCGTCAACCCGGACGAGGTCGTCGCGCTCGGTGCGGCGGTTCAAGCGGGTGTGCTCTCGGGCGATGTGCAGGACATGGTTTTGCTGGACGTCACGCCACTCAGCTTGGGCGTCGAGACCCTCGGCGGGGTCATGACCGCGCTCATTTCTCGGAACACCACCATTCCCACCCGCAAGGAAGAGGTATTCTCGACTGCGGAAGACAGCCAGACGAAGGTCGAGATTCACGTCCTTCAAGGTGAACGTGCCGAGGCGGGCAGTAACCGTACCTTGGGACGCTTCCACCTGGAGGGCATCATGCCCGCGGCGCGAGGCATCCCAAAGATCAAGGTTATCTTCGACATCGATGCGAACGGCATTCTGTCCGTCACGGCGAAGGATGAAGCGACCGGCAAGGACCAGAAGGTCACGATCACTGCGAACAGCGGCCTCTCCGACGAAGAGATCGAAAACATGGTCCAGGATGCGGCGTCCCACGAGGAAGAGGACCGCGAACGCCGTGAACAAGTTGAAGCCCGCAACAAGGCCGACCAGCTCGCCTACGGGGTCGAGAAGGCTCTGGAAGAGGTCAAAGACAAGCTTCCCGCCGACAAGGTTACCGACGTCGAGGGCAAGGTGAAGTCGCTCCGCGATGCCATCGAAGCCAATGACAGCGCCGCGATGGCCTCCCACAGCGAGGCGCTAGAGGCGGCGATGAAGGAAATCGCAGAGGTTGCCTACAGCGCGGCGGCTGGGGCCACCAACAACGGGGCACCAGGCGAAGCGGCTCAGGGAGCTGGCGCCGAGGAGTCGAACAAAGGCGACGATGACGTCATTGATGCCGAGTTCGAAGAAGGCGAGTAACTCCGGTCTAACCAAGCCCCGAACAGCCCCGCCCGGCCTCGCGCCGCGCGGGGTTTTTCATTGTGCTTGCCGGAATCTGCTCAACCTCTATGTAATGGGGACAGCCGCCCGGAGTCGGGGGCTGGAATCACATGCCGGCACTCGACATTCCTTTCTTCGGCACGCTGGTGCTGAGCCTGATCCTCATCAGCGCCTCGTACACCATGGCGGTGGCGATGGGCGCGGGCCGGGGTCGTCCGCACCTGCTCCCATCGGCACGTTGGGGCACCTACGCCACCTGTGCGCTCGTCCTCGTTGCGATCTGCGTCTTGGCCTACGCGTTCCAGGTCCACGACTTTCGCATTCGGTACGTCGCACGTTACAGCGACCGGTCGATGCCCTGGTGGTACTTGATCGCATCGCTCTGGGGCGGCCAGGATGGATCGATCCTATGGTGGGCGTTCTTGCTCGCAGGCTACACATTTTTCGTGACCCGCTGGCTTCGCGGTCGCTACACCGAGCTCCAACCGTGGATCATCGCCACCTTGATGAGCATCCTGATCTTCTTCGTGGTCTTGATGCTTTTCACCGCCAACCCGTTCGCGACGTACATCCGAACGACGCCTGGAGACGGTGAGGGCCTCAACCCGCTGCTTCAGAACTACTGGATGGCGATCCATCCGCCGACTCTCTACCTCGGGTTCGTCGGCTGGTCGGTGCCGTTCGCGATCTTGATCGCTGCGCTGATCACGGGCCGCCTAGGCAACGAGTGGGTCCGCGCGGCACGTCTCTGGTCGATGATTGCCTGGACATTCCTGGCGCTCGGTCTACTGCTCGGCCTCCTCTGGTCGTACGAAGAGCTCGGCTGGGGTGGATATTGGGCTTGGGATCCGGTCGAAAACGCATCGTTCCTACCCTGGTTAGTCGGCACCGCCTATTTGCACTCCGTCCTGATTCAGGAGCGGCGGCACATGATGAAGGTCTGGAATGTCTTCCTGTTGGCGCTGACGTTCGTCCTCACCATTTTCGGCACATTCCTGACGCGGTCCGGGCTCATCGCAAGTGTGCACTCGTTCGCCCGCTCGGACATAGGGCAGTACTTCGTTTGGTACCTCGCCTTTCTGATCATCGGGATCGCCGCCCTGATCATTTGGCGGCTCCCCAAGCTCAAGTCCAGCAACGAGATCGAGTCACTCGTCAGCCGTGAATTCGCCTTCTTGCTGAACAACTGGGTGCTGCTCGGGATGATGGTGTTCGTACTGATCGCGACCACCTTCCCGCTGTTCAGCCAATGGTTGCGAGGCGAAGAGGTCACCGTCGGCCCCGGTTTCTACAACAAGTGGATGGTGCCTCTCGGCATCATGCTCTTGTTCTTGGCAGGGCTCGGGCCGCTAATAGCCTGGCGTAAGGCGACCGGGTCCAAGCTCGCGCGCGCGATGGTCTTCCCGGTTGGCGTCGGTGTGGCCGTCGCCGCACTTCAGTTTCTCTTCGGTGCGCGCCTCGGGTACCCACCCATCGTCGAGCCCACCGAGATTTACGACACGACCACCGGCACCGTCCTCGCGTGGATGTCCGCCGTGGCACCTGTCGTGTCCTTTGCCACCTGTGCCTTCGTGCTTGCAAGCGTCGGCCAGGAGTTCTGGCGGGGCGTGCGAGTTCGTATGAGGAAAGGCGAGGGCATGGGGACCGCGCTGGTTCGGCTCGTGTCGAAGGGCCGTCGTCGCTACGGCGGGTACATCGTTCACATCGGCGTCGTGTTCATGTTCATAGGCTTCACCGGCGCGGCCTACGATATCGAGCAGGAGAGCGCGCTTCGTCCAGGCGAGACGATGTCGATCGGCGCACACACGGTGCGCTACGACCAGCCCCGCATGGAGGCCGACCCGAACAAGCGGATGATCTTCACCGACATGACGATCCTCGATGAGGCTGGGAACGAAAAAGGCCAGGTCTCGCCGGCCAAATTCATCTATCGAACGCATCCGCAGATGCCGACGACTGAGGTGGCGATTCGGAGCCGTCTCGGCGAAGACGTCTACGTGATCATGAGTACGGTTGATCCGTCGACTCGCCGTGGCACGTTCCGGATCATCATTCGTCCGCTGGTAGCGTGGATTTGGCTGGGCGGCATCGTACTTCTGCTGGGCGCGCTCCTCGGCATGTGGCCCACTGGGCGTGAGCTGCTTCGCGAAGAGGTAGCGCGCCCACGGCGCCTTCGTTTCTCTCCGGCCACTGCGGTGGTCGCGCTGGCGATCGTCGTCGCGACGATGATGGTGTGGGTGGGTGTTGCATCGGCGCAGAACGATAGCAGTAGCTCGCTTCATGCCGGTTCGGTGGTCATCAACGACCCCATCGAACGGCAACTGTTCGGCCGCTTGCTGTGCCAGTGCGGCGACTGCGCCCGCTTGTCGCTCGACACCTGCGCGTGCGGTTGGGCCGACGACAAACGTGTGGAGATTCGCGAGCTACTCGCTGCGGGCGAAGAGCCGACGAAGATCCAGGAGTCGTATCGGGCGCAATACGGGGCAAAGTCGCTTGCGATTCCCTCGGACAAAGGGTTGGACCGCGCGCTTTGGGCGGTCCCGTTGACGGCCATGGTCTTCGCGGTCGGCTTCATCGTCCTGATGGGGCGCCGATGGCAGCGGCGCAGCTCAGTCGCGCACACGGCCGCGACCGATGAGCAGCTTGAATACGACTCACGCCTCGATGAAGAGCTCGAGCGCTTGGAGGAGAGCTGATGAGCGAGCTCCTCCCCTGGCTGTTCATCATTGGGGCGTCCGTGGCCCTAGTCGCCGGGTTGATGAGCTTGTGGCTCAGCCTGAGTCTGGCGCTTTCGGACGAAGTTTTGGGCGACGCCAGGGCGCAGATCATCACCGATGCGCGCCGTGCGCTATTGAGCGAAAAGGAAGCGCTGCTCCAGGAGATCCGCGACGTTTCGTTCGAGCATGATGCGGACAAGCTCTCGGACCCCGACTTTGAACAGCTCAACGAGAAGCTCCGCGCGCAGGCCCGACACATTCTTCACGCGCTCGATGCCGGCGCGGAGTCCTTTAGGGACGAAGCCGAGGCCCTGATAGCTGAACGGATCGCGGACGAGGCCTGATGCGTATCGCAGCTCTCATCGGCCTCCTCGTGTGGGCCCCGTCGATCGCATCTGCGCAGCAGGACCAAGCTGTCGTCAATCGCGTTCTCGGCAACGTGCCCGAGCTCGTGACCTCGACCGTCGACGCCGAGCTTCCTGCGGGGACGATTGCAGTCGAGGTCGTCGACCCGACCGGAGCCGCAGTGTCCAAGCAAGCAGTGCGCCTTGGAGTGATGGAGCAGTCGGGTGGACGAGAGAGCAAGGCCTGCGTCACTGATGAGACGGGTACATGTTCCTTCGACTCCCTCCTGACCGATGCCAAGCATTCGTATCGAGTGAACGTGCCGTACGAAGGGGCGCGCTACAGCTCGACTCCGTTTCGGATCGACGCCGCGAAGGGGCAGAGGGTGCGCGTGGTCCGACTGCCGACGACAACCGACAACCGACGCGTCTTCCAAGTGCTCGGCCGCACGATGATCGAGTTTCGGGACGGCCGTGCGCACATCAGCCAGGAAGCGCGGCTGACGAATCTCGGCGAAACGACGTACGTGTTTCCCGAGGGTGGCATGCCGATTCGATTGCCGGATGGCTTCAAGGCGTTTGACTCGATGGCGATGATGACCGACCAGCGTCTTGCCGCGACGGACGATGGGCTCGAGATCAGTGGCTCGATTCCGCCCGGGCGCGTCGATCTGATGTGGACCTACGACATTCCGATCAGCGGCACGTCGATTGTGATCCAGCAGCCAGTGCCCTTTGCAACGATGGAGTACCAGGTCGTCAGCGACTACGTCGATGGCATGACCCTCGAGGTCGAGGGCTTTCAGGTGGCCAGGGTGCACGAGGGCGCCGAGCGGCGCTTCTTGGTGGCAGGCCTGATGCGGCGCCCCGGTGAGGCCCCCGTCGACCCCTTGCGAATTCACATTCGCGGTATCCCCGGCGGTGGCCTGCTGCCCTATCTCGCTGCCGCGATCGCCATGATCTTCGTTTTCCTCGGAATCTGGCTTGTTTTTCGCCCCTTGGACCAGACCGCGATTTTGGCCAAAGTCCGCGAAGATCGCCGTGGCGAGTTACTGGACGAGATCGCCTCGTTGGAAAGGCAACGCGAGGCGGAAGCGGTCGGGCCGAGTTTTTATGAGCACCGGCGGCGCGATCTGACCGATGAGCTAGCAATCGTGCTTCACATGCAAAGTGAGGCCACGGGCCATTGATCCGCGGCGCAAGTCCGCGTATGTTCGCCGCCGCCCATTGCGGCTAGGAGAAGAGGGGAGCCATGGCAGAAGGCCTGAATCGTGTGATGCTCATCGGGAACTTGGGTGCTGACCCGGAGCTCAAATACACCCAGAACGGGCAAGCCGTGTTGCGCTTGCGCTTGGCAACGACCGAGTCCTACATGAACCGTGCAGGCGAGCGTCAGCAACGCACAGACTGGCACACGGTCATCGTTTGGGGCAAGCGCGGCGAAGCCCTCAACAACATCCTTTCCAAGGGCCGGAGCATCTGCGCCGAGGGCCGGATCCAGTACCGCCAGTGGGAAGACAAAGACAACAACAAGCGCACGTCGACTGAAATCGTCGCAACGAACATCGTCCTCCTAGGCAGTGGCCGAGGCCGAGACTCCGGAGCCCCTGGTGACTTCGGCGGTGGCGGTGGCGGTGGCAGCGGCAGTGGTGGCAGCGGCAGTGGTGGCAGCGCTCCCCCAACCGACGACTTCGGCGACGACGACATTCCCTTTTGAGGCGGGGATCGCGATGGCTCCCATCACGATTCCCGCCTCGTTGAGTGAATGATCACGGCTGTTGTACGGGCGACGGTGTGGGCGCGTCGGCTTGTTCGGCGTGCTCAGCTGCGAGCGCCGCTTCCAGCGCGGCCTTCTCGGCCCTCTGCTTCTCTCTCGCTTCGCGCGAGATGCGAGTCTTCTCCGAGATGTAGGCTGCGGATGCGGCGACGACGATGGCGACCTCCAGGGCCAGCGCGATCCCCGTGTACACGTCTGGCTTCGCGCCTTGAACCATGGCGAAGACTCGACCGCCTGCGAAACCAGCCGCACACACCACGAACGTGAGAGCCGCTGCCAACCTCAGGCGCTGAAATGCCGCGCCAAAAAGGGCAAACACGCCGAGCGCGGACCAAAGCCCCACGTTGAGCGCAATCGACTCGATGTAGAGCCCGCCGCGGGGATGGTCGGAAAGCCCCATCCAGTCCGGCATGATCGATCCAGCGAAGAGACAGAGCAACGCCCAACCAATGGAGCCGACGCCGAGAAGGAAGAGCACGTTACGCGACATGAGTTCAAGATACCGCCGTTCGCTTTTCAAAGAAAGTTAGTCCAGTCTTTCCGTGTGCCAAAGGTCCGTGCCGACGTGCTCTCGACCCAAAGAGGCCTCGCCCCGTCACGAGCGCGAGCGCAGGCACTGATTCTCGCGGGCAAAGTCTTCACCGGAGGCAGGCGCGTGGACAAGAGCGGGGAGAGGCTCGACGAGGCGGCTCCCCTCGCAGTCCAGGAGCCCGATCATCCCTATGTCTCACGAGGAGGGGTGAAGCTCGAGGGCGCGCTCGACGCTTTTGAGTACGACCCCGCTGGCATGACAATTGCCGACTTCGGTGCATCGACCGGTGGCTTCACCGATTGCCTGCTTCAACGCGGCGCAACGAGGGTTTTCGCGATCGACGTGGGCTACGGGCAGCTGCACAACAAGCTTCGGCAAGACGATCGTGTCGTGGTCATGGAGCGCACGAATGCGCGGCACTTGAAACGAGGCGACTTGCCGGATGCGCTCGACCTAGTGGTCATAGACGCATCATTCATCGGTCTCGAAAAGCTTCTTCCCGCCGCGCATGCGCTCTTGAGAACAGCCGGCGAGGTTCTCGCTCTCGTCAAACCTCAGTTCCAGGTCGGGCAAGACAAGGTGGGCAAAGGCGGTGTGGTTCGTGACCCAGAGCTCCGACGCGAAGCGATTGCCAATCTCGTCGCGGACGCTGCAAAGCTGGGCTTCGAGCTCGTCGCTGAGGCGGACAGCGTGATCACCGGGCCGAAGGGCAATCAGGAGACGTTCATTTGGCTTCGTCGAGTGGCGGTGGCACCCGGTCCATGAGCTCTGGTGCGACCGGCATCCAGCCCTGGTCGGTCTTGCTCTTTCGAACCTTCACCCACCAGATCTGCTCACAGGCAAAGGGGTGCTCGGCGCTCAGCCCTTCGAATGCGTCGTCGAGGGTGCATGGGGTCCAGCCCGGACCTTGCTCCGTGTCGACCATGCACATGCCTCGCGAGTTGTAGAACAAGAAGCTGCTCACCTTGCCTCTCGTGGCGGCTTGGTACGTTCGCTCGACCTCGATGCCTTGGTCCCAGACCTTGCGCTTCACGTAGAGGTCGCGTTTAGCCACGAGGCGTCGCGGCTTCGTGATGAGAACTTCGCTCTCTTCTACCGCGATCAACTCGCCTTTCTTCCATGTCACGGTGGCCGTGATGAAGGCCGCGCGCGTCGGCTTCAGCTTGAGCTTCATCTGCTTGTATTTGTCGCCCCAGCGAAGGTTGCGAAAGTCGGCGGGGTACGGCCAGCTATGCCTTGCGACCGCGTTGGACTTCAGGTCGTGGTCGCAGCCAATCACCTCAGGCGCGGGGTGTGCAGTCGCTGTGGCCGGAGAGCTTTCGCTCTTCTTGCAACTGCCGGTGGCCAGAGCGGCGATCAGGACGGCGGTGAGAATCGAGGCGGCTCGCATGACGAAACTGGTTCCCGGGGGTGGATTCGAACCACCATTCACAGGTCCAAAGCCTATTGTCCTGCCCTTAGACGACCCGGGAGCGATTCTCCTCATAACACGCATGCGCGACCGCTCAAGCTTCGACTGCCGGGACTTGCAGGAGGGCTCCCAATGGTGCGATACCCAAGCCAGTCGAACGGCGGGGGAGCGTTTCAGTGACCGACAATCAGAAATACCCGGAATGGTTCCTTTGGTTCACGGAGCACGGCGTGCGCATCCTCATCTTGCTCGCGATTGCCTTCATGGCGTTCGTGTACGCTCGCACTCGGACGGACACGGAGGAGCGGCTCCACGCGATCGAAGACACCGTGAAGTACGAGCCCCCGCGTTCGTACACCCCGCCAAACCTGGACGAATACGCAGCCACAGGCGTCTCCGCTAGCTCGTTGCCGGTCCACCGGGCGGCCTACGTGCCGGTCTACTCCCACATCTACTACGACGGTGGCCGGCCCTACCTCCTCGAGACCATGTTGAGCATTCGCAACGTGGATCCGAAGCGGCCGGTCTACGTGAGCGCGGTCGAGTATTACGACACCAATGGGAAACTCTCGAAGAAGCAGGTCGACCGCTTGATCAAGCTCAAACCGCTCCAAACAATCGAGTTTCTCGTCGAACGGCACGATGTGACCGGCGGCTCCGGAGCGAACTTCATCGTCGAGTGGCACGCAGCGACCAAAGACACCCATCCACCGTTGATCGAAGCCGTGATGGTGGGCCGTTCTGGCACCAACGCGATCTCGTTCGTTCGCAAGAGCGAGCCCTTGCCGCAGTGGATGACCGACTAGGGAGATCGGGTCACTCCGCCATGCGAACCGGGCGGCGGCAAGTACAACGGGGTTCAACGCCTCCGGGCTTGGGCAGGTACATCCGAAACTGCAGCGAGAACGGCCCGTCAGGCGCTGGGAGCCAGTTGCCGGCCTTCTTCTTCCCAGGCGAGTCGTGTTGGATGTAGATCGTCAGCGAGCCGTCCTCGCCGTACCGGAGCTTGCTGCGGTCCCCGATCGAATAGCGATCGATCGGGTTTGCGACCATGAGCTGGTTGGGGAGGCCGTACATGGTCATCGACCAGAACGCATCGACCTGCGGCATTCGGTCCTCCTCGAAGCGCATCACGTAGTTGCCCTTTGATCCGTCGAGTGGCTCGTCTGCAACATCCCTGTTGGCAGTCGGGTAATACGCTTCGGCCGTATCGTTTCCATAGAGCCCGAACATGGCTGCCATCGCGCGGACTAGGTATTTGGTCCGCATCGCTTCACCTGTCCCCAAAAGGCCGTCTATCCCCTGCCAGCCATGCTCGACGAGTACCGTGACCCCTTCGAGCTTGCCTGGATCTTGCATCGCCTCGGTGATCGCCATGATCCCTTGGCCGACCCCCGCGTCGACGGCATCGCGCTGCTCTGCGTTCAGGCCGAGCGAGGCGGAAAGAGCTCCCCGTTGAATGCCGATTCGAGCGAAGCGGTCCAGGAGCTCCTGCTCCCCGGGTGGAATCACGACTTGCGAAAGCAAGAAGTTGAACAGATCGATGAAGGCAGCCGATTTGGTCTTGCGGGGGTCGTAGGTCGGAAAGGTGATCCCGGCGGCGACGGGAACTCGGGAGCGGCCGAGAAACACGTTCATCGGGGTGAGCAGGTAACCCTTCTGCAGCTCCACTACGGCCGCAATGTCTTCAGGCCCGCCGACCTCCGTTCGAATGATGCAGTAGACGAAGTTGCTCTCGCTGCGGAAGACATTTTTCACGTCGCCGGGTTTGGTCCCTTCCCATTGCGGACCTGCAATCACATAGCTGCCAGCTTCGGTGCCTGTCGCGCGAGTTCCAATGTAGCCCAAGTTGTGGGTGAACATGTCGATCAGCTGCACCGAGTAGTAGCGGTCTTTGATCTCCGGGACCGTGATGACGATCGGTTGCGCCCGGAGCTCCAGCCAGCCCATCGAGTAGAGCGTGTCGTTGTTGGGCCGGACGATGTCCTTGAAATCGGGGCCGAGTAGCTCGGCCCTGTGTAGGAGCCGGTTGAAAGGGCCGCCGTATCCCGGCGCAGTCCTATCGACTGCCTGCACGTACATCGTCCGGTAGTTCTCCATCATCGGAAACGCATAGATGTACGCTTCTTTGGCGATGGCCGTCGCTTCTTTGGACGAGAGCTCCTCGTTCGCCCCTTTCGGGGTTTTCGAAGACGGCGTCGATCCGTCTTTGGTGCATGCGGACAGGATCACGAACGCGGCCACTGCAATGATAGATGTCTGAATTTGCATCGGTTCACCCTAGCTCTACGACGGGGACAATCGGTTGCGGAAATATAGCTTCGCCATCGGGAACGCCAAGGCGAATACGACGAACATGCAGACGGCGATCGTGATCAGCACCCGCGGGTCATCGCCGAAATTCGCAGTTGCGATCGTGGCCGCCGCACCGATGTTGCGCGCGGTGGTGACCAAACCTAGCGTCACTTTGCCCTTCTGGCCGTTGGTACCGAGCAGGTAGCCAAGCCCGAAGGTGAGCAGGGTGAGCGCGACAGCAAACGTGACTGCTCCCGTTCCGACGATACCAAGCAACTCCTCGTGATGAAGCGTCAAGGCAAGCACGACGAAAACCGCTAAGGCCAGGTTGACGATGACGTTGGACGGCTTGAGCAGCTTCTGAGCCACCCTGTCGCTGAAATGTCTGATGCACAGCCCGATGACCAGCGGTACGAACATTTGCAGCAGGAGTGGTTTCGCGATGTCCCAAATGCCGATTTCCGTCCCCGGCACCAAGAAGGGCAGGATGAGCGGCATGTAGAGAATCGTCAGTACGGTCAGCAGTACGGTCAGGCCGATCGAGTCAGGGACGTTCCCGGCGGCGGCGCCTACGAGCTTTGGCGTGTACGGTGCGCCCGACGCGAATCCGTACAGCAAGACTCCAATCATGTAAGGGCGCTCGAGCGGAAAGATGACGCTCATCGCGTAGATGATGAGAGGCGCCAGCACCACGTTCGCTAGCAAGGCTCGCCCCACGACTGGACGGTTTCTTAGAGTCGTCAAGAGCTGCTGGAAGGTCACGTCGAGCCCGGCAACGAAGAGCACCCCGGCAATGAAGACGGCGATGGAGACGTCCAGGGCTAGTGGCAGGGCCTCGTGCATCGATCGACGGGAGCCTTGTTACACCAGCGCCAGCGTTAGCGCCAGTGACGGCGTTGTGCGACTGAGTCGATGTCGGTCCTGTCAGTGTGACTGTCGCCGAGTGTGCTGGGCACTTTCGATGTCCTCTGGACGTTGGCCCGCAGCGGTAGCGGCGCGAGTGGCGACCGTTCCGACTGGCACCCCCGCATTCAGCCGTGACTGGAAACGATCCGTATCCATGACGATTGTCGGGTGGGCTCCGTCGAGGCCGAGGTCGCGGAGGTTGTTGGCCATGCGGTGGGTAGATTCGCCGACGCGAAGTCGCAGGCTGCGGCCCGGGCGTAGGTTCGTTCGCCCGCGCACATTCACGATGGTGCGCAAGAGGTCTCCGTGGTGACGCGAGTAGAGAACCAAGCTCATTGGAGGTACGGGGATTGAAGGCAGGAGGCGGCCCGACAGCGTGAAGATGTCGCCGTTGCCATCCGGATCGGTCACCGAGCTTTCAAAGCTCTTGCGATCGAGGTGAAACGGAATCGGCGCGACGAACTTGGGGTAGCCCCAGAGCTCACGCCCAGCGGCGTTGGCCAGTGGAGTCGTTACCGGTAGGTCGAGGATGTGGAAGCCCAAGTGCCGCTCGTCGACGGAACCGTAGAGTGCTTGGATAGGGTTGTGCGGAGCAGGCGCACCGTCTGGCAGCACCGGGAGCGCGACGCCAACCTCGTTGTAGCTGCCCACACCGGTCTGCCGATACTCATAGTGCGCGACGCCCACGAGCGCGCGCCCCCCGATCGTTAGCGCAGGTCGAAGACCCGTGCCGCTGAGCTTCGCCTCCACGGAGTCACGATCCGCCACGAAGAACGCAAGGAGCGTGCTCGTATCGAAGTACAGGATTGGGAGATCGACGTCGCCCTGAGTCGTGGCGTGGCTGGTCTGTGGAACCTGGAAAAATGGCTCTGACTGGTTGGACATTGGCGTACCTCCGCTAGTTGCGCTCGATGCGAGCGAGTAACTGTTCCTGTTGGTCCTCGATGACAGCGAGGCGGTTGATCTGATTGGTGCCTTCGAAGATCTGGGTGAGCCGCGCGTCGCGATAGATCTTCTCAACGCCTGAATCGTGCAAGGTTCCCTGGTTACCCATCAGCTCCAGCGCCATCTCGACTACACGCACCGCTCGGTCGGTGCAATGGAACTTGCACATCGACGATCGATCCTGCCTCGCCACGTAAGCTTTACGCGCCGCCTGCCAGAGCATACCGCGGATCGCCGAAGTCTCGGCCATCATGTTGGCGATTTGAAGCTGCACTTCCTGGAAGTTCACCAATGCTTTGCCCGCGAGCTCGGTGCGGCAGGCGAAATCGATTGCGGCCTCGGTAGCGCCCTGCGCCAAGCCCACAGCCATTCCCGCCACTGCATAGCGAGAAGCGTTCAGCGTTGCGCGGTTGATTGCCCATCCCTGCCTCGGCTTCCCGATCACGTGATCATCTGGTACGAACACGTCGTGGAACGCGATCTCCGCTGCCGCAGAAGCGCGCATGCCCATCTTGAGCTCGTTGCGAACGACTTCGAAGCCCGGCATGTCACTCGTCACCAGGAAGCACGTCCAGGACTCCACACCTTCGTTTTCGAGGGCGGCAAATACGGTGATGCTCTTGGCGATGTCGCCTCCACTGATGAAGATCTTCCGGCCTCGGAGCGACCAGCCTCCGTCGACCCGTTTCGCGACGGCGCCTGGACAGCTGAGGCTTGCCCCGTGTCCCTCTTCGGCATCCGATCCTGCTGAAGGCTCGGTGATCGCGTAGGCAAAGATGTGCGGGTCCCCCGCCATGGTCTGACGGTAGGCGGGCAAGACGAATCGACGTATTGCGCCGAGGTCACCTGCGAAAACGATGGGAATCACTCCGAGACTGTGCGCGCCCAAGAGCAGCATTTGGCCCCCACACACGCGACCGAGCTCTTCGCTTCGCAGTGCCTGCGTCCAAACCAGCGGATAACGATAACTTCCAAGCGAGGCCGAGCCGAGGGGTCGAGGCAAAAGGTCCGTTAGCATGCCTTCGCGGCCGGCGGTCTTCAGCAGATCGGCAAGCGACGGGAGGATCTTGCCCGGCTCCGGATGTGGAGCCAGATCGATGGAGAGGGCGCGGTGGCGAAGCTCCTGTTCCGCGAAGCTTCGATAGCGGCGGCGTGCTCGCGCGAGTGCCGGTGGCAGAGCTTCGGAATCCTGTTCCCATATGGTCGCGAGCCTCGGGGTCACTACGAGCCGAATAGCCGCGGGAAGATCGGCAAAAAGCCCTCGTGGCGATAACGAATGGTCAGGCGAGAGATAGCCGTCGAGATGCGGTTGCTGGTTCATTGCACACGCTCCCATTCCGCGACGAAGCGCTCGAGCTCTCCGGGCGTTCCGCCCATCAGCCGAAGTTGTTGGCTGTCGCGCAGGGATTTCTCCATCCCCACGTCCTGCATGTAGCCGCTGCCTCCGAACACTTGCAACGCATCGGTCGCGCCTCTGCAGAGTAGGCGATGCGCCTCGGCTCGGGCGGCAAACACCTCACCAATGCGGTTCCCGCGAAGCGGTCCCTCCGCCATGCGACCAAGCAGGGCATCTGCCACCACGACAGCCGTGTCGGCTGAGCCGAGGAGAGACTGCACGGCTGGATGATGCTCGATACTCCGGCCTCCTTGGACACGCACCTTCGCATGTTCGCGGGCGAGGTCGCGAGCATGACGCAGACAACCAAGACCGACCGCTACCAAGGCCAGCGATTGGATCAGCAAAGCCTCTGCAAAGATCTTCCGCGCCTCTTCCGAATCGTCTGGACCCAGCGGTGTGCCCGCATCGCTCGAAGCAAGGGCGACGGCGTCCACCTCATCGAGGCCGAGGGTGGGGCCAAGCGGGAGTGGGTCGAGGGCGTCGATGGGTTGCCGCATCCAACGGACGGCCTCGCCGTCGAAGCACGGGGAGAGCACCGCTGCGAAACCGGCCGGAGCATGCACCACTCTGCGGGCGTTCTGTTGGGTCGGCAGCAGCCAGTCGCTCAGCACGGCGCAGTCGTCGTGCCCTAGCTTGCTACCGGCCAGGTACCGAGGTAGAGCTGCACGCCCCAGGCCGTGATAGCCCTGTAGCGTGACGACGGTTTCCTGTCCTTCCAACGCCTCGGGCGCGTTCAGTCGTTGCGCGAGCCAAACCGGCATGGCGCGCATGTGACACGTCCATGCGATACCCGGGTTCACCGAAGCCAGCGTCTCTAACGTACGCGCCGAGAGGGTCGGGCCCAGGGGGTCATCGACGTTGACCCAAAGTCCGGTCGCCTCTTCGCCTGCCTCTGGAATGAAACCTGCGTCCGTGGCCTCCGCGACAAGCATTTCGAGAGCGGGTCGCGGCAGTGCATGCTCCGGCCGCTCTACGTTGGCGGCAATCACGCCTCGAGCGAACCGCCGGACTTCGCCGAGCACGATCTTGAGGTCTTCTTTGCCAAGTAAGCTGTCCATCGTACCTCCTGCCTCTGAGAAAGTACCCCCCAGTTGGCCCGCCGATTAGTCGATTCCCGGCCAAAGAATTCGTGTTTTCGGACAACTGAGGCTGCTAGCCCGGTTAAAATGAAGAGCCGGGCTCTTGCAGAAACTCGGTTTCGTCCGGCGTGGAGGCGCGCCCGAGGATCTCGTTGCGGTGGGGGTATCGCCCGAATCGCTCGATGATCGCTTTGTGACGCTCCGCGAAGTCGAGGTAGTACTTCGCGTCGCCTTCTAGCGGCTCTGGCGCGAAGTCGACCAGGCCGCTGAAGAGCTGGAGGCAGCGTTGCTGGGTGGCCACGTCTTCGCTGTGCTCCAGAGGGAGATAAAAGAAGACGCGTTCGTCGAACGAGAGCTCGGAATCGAAGTCGGCGTCGAGGCCCTCGCAGCAGACCTCCCTCGCTAGCTCGTCCGCTGCGAACATCTCGGGCGTCCCTCGAAATATGTTCCGCGAGAACTGATCTAACACGATGATGTACGCCAAGGCGCCCCGCGCGGTGTTTCGCCACACTTCTCTATCGCCCGCGACGATCGCTTCGTAGTCGTTCAGGAAATGCGACTTGATCGCCTCGTCGAACGCATTGGACTTCGTCCACCAGCGCTTTCGGTGTTCCGGGCTCGAACATCCGAGTTCGTTGAGTTCGCCAAACCAGAAGTCCAAAACATCCTCGATGCGATCACTCATGTTCCATGTCTTCCTGCAGAGCGGCAACGGCGTCCAAGAACACTCTTGCTTTTAGCTCGGTTTCGGCAACCTCGCGATCGGGGTCGCTTGCTTCGACGATCCCACCGCCCGCCCAGTAGCACACCCGACCCTCGGATACGGTTGCCGTACGAATCGCTACGGCAAGCGAGAGTCCGCCTTCGTGGTCGATGAAACCCAGTGCACCGCAATAGACGCCCCGCGGATGCTGCTCCAGCTCTTCGATGATCTCGAGCGCGCGAATCTTTGGTGCGCCTGTGACACTACCCGGCGGAAATGTCGCTTCTAAGATGCTCTCTAGTGAGACATCGGGCCGCGTGATGCAGCTCACCGTGCTCACGAGGTGATAGAGGCCTGTAAACGGTTCCACGATGAGAGGCGCCTCGACCTTCACGGTGCCGACCTCTGCAACGCGTCCAAGATCGTTCCGCATGAGGTCGACGACCATGGTGTGCTCGGCTTGCTCTTTTGGGTCGGCTCGTAGGCGTTGTGAGGCCCCGTCATCGGTTGCCTCGCGCCGGATTGTCCCTTTGATTGGACGTGTTACCAGCGTCTTACTCTCGGCGTCCCAATGGATGAAGCGCTCCATGGTGCACGCGAGCACTGCGTGGTCCCCGCCATCGAGGAACATCCCGAGCGGAACGCGGCTCGCGAGACGCATCGCTTGCCAGAGCTCGAGAGCGTCGCCCTCAAACGCTGCGGACCATCGCCTCGCGACGTTGACTTCGTAGACCTCGCCCACTGCGATGTAGTTGAGTGCCCCTTCGATCGCTTTCCGATGCGTCGGAGCGTCGTCAACCTCGATGGCGCCGATCGAGGGGATCGACCTCTTGCGTTCGGTTAGTACGTCCAAGCGCGCGCGAAATGCGTCGGACGCGCTGCGGTCGTCGGCGATGACCCAGGTTTCACCATCTTCATGGTCGACGACCAGCAGTGCGGGGTAGCGCCGGAACAGCATGATGGGATCGGTACCGCGATCGAAGCGCGGTTCTCCTCGAGCTGGAGCCGACCAAAATGCGTCGTATGCGATGTAGCCGATCCAGGCCGGCACCTCGCATGGCTTAGGACCCAGGGGGTTCATCTCGTCGGTGGGTCGGCTGACTCCACGAAGCGCAGCAAACGGAGCCTCGACTCCGAACTCGACTCGGATCTCTTCGGACGGCCAGGCGGCAAGAAACGAATAGCGTCCATCTCGCGATTCGCTTCGATTCGAATCCAGCCAGGCGAACCCAGGCTCCGCGCTCAGACAGCGCGCGACGGATAGCTCATTGATCGAAGCAACGCGTTCGGCCCACACGGAGCTTCTCTACTTGCTCGCCCCGCAGCGGTAAAGCAACCTCACCCGGTGCTCCGCCGAACGGTCTTGCTTGGATTGCTTTGCATGACGGCCTTTGCTTGCAAAGAATCCGTGGGGCGCTTCGTGTTCGACACCCGCATTGTCGACGGACAGAACGGCAACCCGGTGGCGGGGACGGACGCGACGACCCTTCGAATCGGCATCCAAGAGGGTGAGCTGTCGGCCCAGGAGTTCGAATTCCCGATCACCGACGGCGACTTCGACGCTTTGCTGGAATTCAGGGCGTTTACGAGGCCCACACGCATTCGGATCGAAATCGAAGGTGCCACGACCGAGCTTCTGACTGCTCCGCCGGCCTTCGTGCCCGCTGCCAGCAACGGCATCCTTCGCGTCGTGGCCGCCGCGCCGTCATCGTGCGAGCGCGTGACGTTTGACCTGTTGGAAGCGCCGCGCGCGTTCTTCGGCATGGTTCGGTCCGGAACGTTCGCACTCATTGCGGGCGGCGCCACCCCGTCCGACGAACAGCTCGAGTTCTTTGACACGCTCGAGTGGGAGTCGCGCTCGTTCGACGAGGATTTCTCGGTGTCGAACCTGGGTGAGACGCGCGCAGTCTCAATTGACGAAGCCGAGATTCTGGTCCTCCCCAGCGACGCAGCGCCCTTCATTTTCAACATGCTCGACCGCACTCGCCGAATCACGCCGGTGGTGCTCCACAACGGAGCAGGGTCGCGGTCTGCGCTCGTATCGGTGCCCGGGGTCGGCGCGATGGTCATCGGTGGTGAGGTTGCCGGCGAAGCTCAATCGGCGGTGTCGTTGGTCGAACCGGAAGGCCAAGTGACTTCGCTCGAGCTGAGCGAGCCTCGGTCGGGGCCTGCAGCGACTGCGCTCGGCACGGCCGTTCTGGTCGTCGGCGGCAATGTTGCGGGCAACGCAGAGATCCTCATCGAAGGTGCCACGATGGGCCAGACCGTCACTACCGTCATGGACGGTGTCCGCGACTCCGGCCTCCTCGTCGGCGACGGCGAGAGCCGCGCGCTTTGGATGGGCGGTACTGACGCCTCCGTGGCCTTGCGGCAAGACACCGTTCGATTCGATGGCTGTCCGAACAGCTGTACGTCGAGCGCGGGCCCCCAGTGGCCGACGCCGCGCTTGGAAGCGCTTCAGCCGGCGCAAAGCACGCTGGTCATCGGCGGCGATAGCTCGCGGCTGGTCGATGTGGTCCGCTGGAATGGCGCGGACGTCGAGATCCAGCCGCTTCTGGAATTGGATATTCCGCGGGCCGGGGCAGCTGGCATCGTCTTGGAAAGTGGGGCGTTCATCGTGGCGGGAGGCGACGATGGCGTGAGCATTCGGGACGATTTCGAGTTCTGCGTTCCGGCGGCGCTCGAACCACTATAGAAGGATGGGGCGGTGGCCCTCGAACCTGATATCCTCGGAATTCCCGCGCAGATGTTACGCAAGCTGGAGAAGTACGAGGTCCTCGACGAGATTGGCCACGGCGGAATGGCCACGGTCTACCGAGCGCGCGATAGCTCGCTCGACCGGTTCGTCGCGCTCAAAGTGCTGCATCCGCATCTGCAGCGAACGACCGAGGCTCGAGCGAGATTCGCCCGTGAGGCCAAGAGCGTAGCAAAGCTGCGGCACCCCCACATCCTCGAGATCTACGACTACAGTGGCGAGGCGTCCGACGAGACCTACATCGCGGCCGAGCTTCTCACCGGTCCGACGCTGAAGGACTTCGTCCTCCAGCACAAGGAGATGCCTCCCGAGGTCGCAGTCTGCATTGCGCTGGAACTTGCTGACGCGCTCGGCGAGGCGCACGCCAAAGGTATCATTCACCGTGACGTGAAACCGGAGAACGTACTCATTCACGAAGACCGCTGCGTGAAGCTCACCGACTTCGGCATCGCGCACATGGTCGACACGCACACGTTCACCGCCACTGGCCAGATCCTCGGCTCGCCTGGTCACATGGCGCCGGAGCAAGTCGAGGGCGGAACCTGTGACGTGCGAAGCGACGTCTTTTCGCTGGGGACCGTCCTTTACTTTTGTGCCACCGGTCGGCTGCCCTTTGTCGGCCGCAATCCCCACCATTTGTTGAAGCTTCTGCTCGAGGGTGAATACCCCGATCCGCTTCGTCTGCACCCCGAGATCGGCGCGGATCTCGCGGCAATCATGAACAAGGCGCTCGCCCGTGCACCCGGCGACCGGTATCAAACCGCTGCCGAAATGGCCGGAGACCTGGACGCTTTTCTCGTCGAGATGGGCATCGACGACCCGGATGAGTTGCTTGCTCGTTACCTATCCCAGCCGACCGAGGTGGCGCAGGAGCTCCGTCAGCAGTCGCTCCAAAGGCTTCTCGCGATCGGTGCACTTGCAGCGAAAGCGGGAGACGTCCCGAAAGCGCAGGCCGCGCTGAGCCGCGCGCTGGCGCTCGACGACGGCAACGAGCGCGCCCTCAAGCTGCTCGGCTCCCTCGGTCGCCGTCGCCGTCGCAACACGCTGATTGCGGCGGCCATGCTTGCGCTGCTGGTGGCATCGGTGGGCGCCGGCTATCTCGTTTGGCTTCGAGGCGAAGCCGCAATACACGCCGCGGACACCGACGGCGCCGCAGTCGAAACGGCGGGCGGCGCGCCGAGTGAGGTCGAGGGCTCGGACCAGTCGCCCCAGGTGTCGACTGAACCGTCGACCGAACCGCCGACAGAACAGGACAAGGCCCAAAAGGGCACGAACAGGGAGGCGGCGCCCAACGGCCGGCGTTGGGTGGTGTTCAAGCCCAACCCACCGAACGTCTCCATCAGCGTGAACGGCAGCCCACTCAAGCCGTACGGGCCCGACTTCCAGCGCGTCCGTCTGAAAGCTGGCAACCACACATTTCGTTTCGTCGGCGCTGAGGGCTGTTGTGAGGAGCGGGTTGTCCGTAAGCGGATTCCGGCCGGCGCGCGCGACTTCGAGCTGTCGGTAAAGCTCCGCTACAAGCACGCGCGGCTGTATCTCAAGGGCCCCACGCCCGCTAACGCTCGGGTCAGGATCACACTTCCTGGAAACCGCACGGTCAACGGACGAATCCGAGAGATCCTTCGGATCCCAATGGCCTCCCTTCACGCCTCCGCACAGGTCCAGATTCGCGCGCCCGGGTATCAAGTTTATAAGAGTGTCGTGCGCCTTCGCGCCGGCGGCGAGCTGACGGAGCACCCCTTCACCCTTGAGAGTGAAGACGAAACCCCGTAGAACGCGCGTAAGGTGATGCGGCGCACCGCGCTTTCCGGTTTGGTTTTCGTCCTGATGGTTGCGTTCGCGCCGCCGGTCGCGGCCGACGAGCTTTCAGATTTCGAGTCGGCCCGCCGCCAGTACGACAAACAGAACTACACGAAGGCTGCCAGGGGTCTCGAGTCGCTCGTCGGCGGGGTCGTTCCGCGCGCTACAAATTCCGTGGTTCGCCTCGAGTCTCGCAAATACCTGGGTGCGACGTATCTTTTCCTTGGCAGGAAGGAAGCCGCGCGTGCGCAGTTTCGATCGCTGCTCGAAGAGGATCCGGACTACGATATCGACCCCGTCGCGTTTCCAGAGGCTGTCGTGCGGACCTTCCAAGAGGTGCAAAGGGAGGTAGCTGTGGAGCGCGCGCGCGAAGATGCCTTGGAAGCCGCGCGCCAGCAGCGGGAGCGCTCTGATGAGGTCGAGGAGTTGATCCGCCAGCAGCAGCGCATCCAGATGCTCGAGGAGCTGGCCGTCAGCGAGACCGTGGAGAAGGTGAACTCCCGCTGGATTGCAGTGCTCCCCTTCGGCATCGGGCAGTTTCAGAATCAGGACCGCAAGCTCGGCATCATGTTTGCCGTCACCGAAACCGCATTTCTGGCTGCTTCCATTGCGACCTTCATCGGTCACAACTCGCTCCGCGACGAAAACCCGGCGCTCAGTGAGATCGAACGGGCGACGCGAGTCGAGAAGGCGCTCCGCATCGGTAACTGGGTGAGCGTTGGGGCGTTCCTCAGCTTCGCCGTTGCCGGGGTGATCGAGGCTGAGGTGCGATTCAAGCCCGTCATTCGAACCACCCGAAAGCGCGAATTGCCCAACGACATCGAAAGCCCCCAGAGCACTAGGCCCCAGATTCGACTCGAGCTGGGGCTCACGGGGGGCAAACTGCGATTGGATTTTTAGCCTGGAACCGTGGACCTGATCGCGCCCTGATGCCAACTGAAAACCAAGTCATTTCAACGGCTTCTGTACAGTTTCCGATTCGCTGAACACTTCGCTTGACAGCGGGGCTTTCGCGCCTATCCTTCGCTCCCTTTGACGCGTGGGGCAGTTGCGCGCGTTGGAGGAATTGCTCGCATTTTCGGATAGTTATGCCAACGATCAACCAGCTCGTCCGCAAGGGACGCAAACAGATCAAGTCCAAGACTGACTCGCCGGCGCTCCAGCGGTGCCCGCAAAAGCGAGGTGTGTGCGTCCGCGTCTACACCACCACGCCGAAAAAGCCGAACTCGGCGCTTCGCAAAGTCGCTCGCGTGCGCCTCTCGAACGGTATCGAAGCGACCACCTACATTCCCGGTGAGGGACACAATCTGCAGGAGCACTCTGTCGTGCTCATTCGCGGTGGCCGTGTGAAAGACCTTCCCGGCGTCCGTTATCACGTCGTTCGCGGCACGCTCGACGCCACCGGTGCAGCTGGCCCGTCCAACACCAACAAAGCAGACCGCGTCAACAAGCGGTCGAAGTACGGCGTCAAGCGCCCCAAAAAGTAACAAGAAGCAATAAGACCAAGTCATGAGCCGTCGATTCAGCGCACCCAAGAGGCAGATCATCCCGGACGCCAAGTATGGCGACCAGCTCGTGGCGAAGTTCGTCAACTCACTGATGCTTGCAGGCAAGCGATCGACCGCGGAGAAGTGCCTGTACGGCGCCTTCAGCATCATCGAAGAGCGCTTCAAGGAACAGCCGCTCGACGTGTTCAAGAAAGCACTCGATGCTGTCAAGCCTCGCGTGGAGGTCAAGAGCCGCCGTGTCGGTGGCGCTACGTACCAGGTGCCCGTCGAGGTTCGCTCGGACCGCCGCAACGCGCTTGCGATGCGCTGGCTGGTTCAGTACTCCCGGGCGCGTGGCGAGAAGTCCATGCAGGAGCGCCTTGCAGGAGAGCTCATGGAGGCCTCGCAGGGTCGCGGCAATGCGGTGAAGAAGCGGGAAGACACGCACAAGATGGCCGACGCGAACAAGGCGTTCGCCCATTATCGCTGGTAGGAATTTTTTGGCGTCTGGGAAGGTCTACGGAAACCCCTCGGACAAGGAGCAGCAGCGGAACGCATGACATCGCGTACATAGAGAGAGCCACCGGGAAGACCGCGGCGAACCGTCGCAACCGATGTGCCTCTCGAAACCCTCTCTGAGTTGAAGAAGCCCGAGGGTGGCTTCTGGGTCGGAGGGGGTTTTGTGTGTGAAGCGCCATAGTCAAAAGAGTCGAGCTCATAGAATCCAATGGCCAGGAAGTACCCACTCGAACAGACCCGCAACATCGGCATCATGGCTCACATCGATGCGGGCAAGACGACCACGACGGAGCGCATCCTCTACTACACGGGCGTCAACTATAAGATCGGGGAGGTGCACGACGGTGCTGCCACCATGTACTACATGGAGCAGGAGCAGGAGCGAGGCATCACGATCACGTCTACCGCAACCACATGCTACTGGTCCCCTAAAGCTGGCCCGTTCGCTGACGATCAGTTCCGCATCAACATCATCGACACTCCCGGACACGTGGACTTCACCATCGAGGTCGAGCGGTCGCTTCGCGTGCTCGATGGCGCCGTCGCTGTGTTCGACGCCAAAGAGGGCGTAGAGCCCCAGTCCGAGACGGTGTGGCGCCAGGCTGATCGCTACGGCGTCCCGCGCATCTGCTTCATCAACAAGATGGACAAGGCCGGCGCCGACTTCCCGACCGCGGTCCAGTCGATCAAGGATCGGCTCGGTGCTCCTGCAGTGGCGCTGCAGCTTCCGCTTGGCCAGGAGGCGGAGCTCGAAGGTGTGATCGACTTGGTCACGATGAAGGCCGACCGCTTCAAGGACGACACCCTCGGTGCCGAGTGGACCGTCGAGGAAATCCCCGCGGAGTTCGAGGCGCAGGCTGCCGCGGCGCGCGCCGTGCTCATCGAAGCGGCTTCCGAGGTCGATGACGCGTTGATGGAACGCTACCTCGAGGGTGACACCGACTTCTCCGAGGATGAAATCCTCGAGGCTGTTCGCAAGGGCTGCCTCGCGCAAAGCATCGTCCCGGTGCTGTGCGGCTCTGCCTTCAAGAACAAAGGCGTTCAGCAGCTGATGGACGCTGTCGTGAATTTCCTTCCTTCGCCGGTCGACATTCCCGCCATTCAGGGTGTGGACCCCGACGACCCGAAACAGCAGAGGGAACGTAAGCCTTCGGACGACGAGCCATTCAGCGCCCTCGCGTTCAAGATCATCAACGATCCCTTCGTTGGTCAGCTGACGTTCTTCCGGGTGTACTCCGGCGTGCTCGAGGCGGGCACAGGGGTCCTCAACTCGACCAAGGGGAAGAAGGAGCGCGTCGGCCGTATCCTTCAGATGCATGCGAACAACCGCGAGGAGCTCAAGGAGATCCGCGCCGGCAATATTGCTGCGGCGGTCGGTCTGAAGACGGCCACCACCGGTGACACGCTTTGCGACGACAAGGCGCCCATCGTCCTCGAGCGGATGGAGTTCCCGGAGCCCGTCATTTCGGTGGCCATCGAACCGAGGACGAAAACCGACCAGGACAAGCTGGGCGTGGGGCTCATGAAGCTGGCCGCCGAAGACCCGAGCTTCCGTGCCCACACCGACGAGGAGTCGGGCCAGACCATCATCAGCGGCATGGGCGAGCTCCATCTCGAGATCATCGTCGACCGTCTGAAGCGCGAGTTCGCAGTCGACTCCAACGTCGGCGCACCGCAGGTCGCGTACCGCGAGACGATCACCAAGACTGTCGAGGCTGAGGGCCGCTACGTCAAGCAAAGTGGTGGCCGCGGCATGTTCGGCCATGTCTGGGTGAAGCTCGAGCCGCTCGAGGCCGGCAGTGGCTTCGTGTTTGAGAACAAGATCGTCGGCGGCGCCGTGCCGAAGGAGTACATTCCGGCCGTGCATAAGGGCATCCGGGATGCGATGACCCGCGGGGTCAGGGCCGGGTACCCCGTCATTGGTCTCAAAGCGACGCTGTACGATGGCTCGTACCACGACGTCGATTCGAGCCAGGCTTCATTCGAGGTGGCCGCTTCACTGGCGTTCCAGGAAGGCGCGAAGCGGGCAGGAATTCAGCTGCTCGAGCCCGCGATGGATGTCGAGGTCCGCGTCCCCGAGGACTACATGGGCGAGGTCATCGGTGACCTCAATTCCAGGCGCGGCAACGTCACTGGAATGGATTCTGTGGGTGGCATTCAAGTGATTCGTGCATTTGTCCCGCTCGCGAACATGTTTGGCTACGTCAACGACCTGCGTTCCAAGACTCAGGGGCGTGCGGTGTACACGATGCAGTTCAAGGAGTATCAGGCGGTGCCACAGGGTGTCGCCGATGAAATCGTCGCCAAGGCGAAGGGCGGCTGAGGAGCTAACGATGGCTAAAGAAAAGTTTGTCCGAGACAAACCACACATGAACGTAGGCACGATCGGTCACATCGACCACGGGAAGACGACGCTGACAGCGGCGATCATGAAGGTGATGTCCGATAAGCATGGCGGCGAGGTCAAGAGCTACAAGGACATCGCGAAGGGCGGCACGGAGCGTGACGAGACCAAGACGGTGACGATCGCGACGAGCCACGTGGAGTATCAGACGGCGAACCGTCACTACGCGCATGTCGATTGCCCGGGCCACGCGGACTACGTCAAGAACATGATCACGGGCGCAGCGCAGATGGACGGCGCGATTCTCGTGGTGAGCGGCGTGGACGGACCGATGCCGCAGACCAAGGAGCACGTGCTTTTGGCGCGCCAGGTCGGTGTCCCGGCGATGGTCGTGTTCATGAACAAGTGCGACTCGGTCGACGACCCGGACCTTCTGGAGCTGGTGGAGATGGAGGTTCGTGAGCTTTTGTCGAAGTACGAGTACGACGGGGACAACATTCCTGTGGTGCAAGGCTCGGCACTGGGCGCCTTGAACGGGGAAGAGAAGTGGATGGAATCGATCGTGAAGCTGATGGACGCGGTCGACAACTCCATCCCGGAGCCGAAGCGAGAAATCGACAAGCCGTTCCTGATGGCCGTCGAAGACGTGTTCTCGATCAAGGGTCGGGGCACGGTGGTGACGGGTCGAATCGAGCGCGGGATCATCAAGGTGGGAGACGAGGTGGACATTCTCGGGGTTCGTGAGCCGCAGAAGACGACGGTTACGGGCGTGGAGATGTTCCGCAAGCTGCTGGACCAGGGTCAGGCAGGCGACAACGTAGGATGTCTTCTTCGGGGCATCGACAAAGAGCAGGTGGAGCGCGGGCAGGTTCTTGCGGCGCCTGGCTCGGTGAACACGCACAATAAGTTCGAGTGCGAGGTGTACATCCTGAGTAAGGATGAGGGCGGCCGCCACAAGCCGTTCTTCTCGAACTACACGCCGCAGTTCTACATCCGCACGCTGGATGTAACGGGCAAAATCGAGCTCCCGGACGACGTGAAGATGGTCATGCCGGGCGACAACGTGAAGATGAAGGTCAACCTCATCGTGCCAGCCGCCATGGAAGAAAAGCAGCGATTCGCGATTCGCGAAGGCGGCCGGACCATTGGGGCAGGCGTCATTTCCAAGATTATCGAGTAGAACAATGGCAGCGAACAAGATCCGGATTCGACTCAAGGCTTACGATCACCGATTGCTAGATCAATCGGCGACGGAAATCGTCGACACGGCGAAGCGCACGGGTGCGCGGGTCGCGGGTCCGATTCCGCTGCCTACACGCATCAATAAATACACCGTGTTGCGTGGGCCCCACGTGGACAAGAAGTCGCGAGAGCAGTTCGAGATTCGGACTCACAAGCGACTCTTGGACATCCTGGACCCCACGCAGCAAACGCTCGACGCCCTCATGAAGCTGGATCTTTCAGCGGGCGTCGATGTCGAGATTAAGTCGTAAGGCGGTAGGTCCATGCCAAAGGTAAAGGTCTACAACTTGAGTAAGAAGGGCGTCGGGGAGATAGATCTCTCGGACAGCGTCTTCGATGCGACGGTCAACGAGAGCCTCCTCTATGATGTTCTCAAAGCTCAGCTCGCGAGTCAGCGCAAAGGCGCCGCGTCGGCTCAGACACGGGCGGAGGTCAGCGCGACCGGGGCGAAACTCTACAAGCAGAAGGGTACCGGCAACGCTCGGCACGGCTCCAGGCGTGCGCCAATCTTCGTCGGTGGCGGCACGGTTCATGGCCCGAAGCCCCGTGACTTCGGCTACAGGCCGCCGCGTAAGATGCGTCTCGGAGCGCTCAAGGGCGCGTTGAGCCTCAAGCTTCGTGAGGGTCAGTTGCTGATCGTCGAGGACTTCGAGCTCGACGAGATCAAGACGAAGAAGCTCGCTGAGGTCCTCGAGAAGCTCGAGGTGAACGGCGGCGCTCTCATCGTCGACGGCAAGGAGAACGAGAAGCTGCGCCTCAGCGTGCGCAACCTGCAGAAGTACTCGGTTCTGCCCCCCGAGGGCGTGAACCTGTATGACCTGCTCCGTCACGAGCATCTCGTGCTCACGCAAACCGCGGTGCAAGCTCTGGAAGCAAGGTGTCAGTGATGCACGTCGAACAAGTCATCAAGCGTCCGCTGTACCTCACGGAGAAGGGCTCCAAGCTGCGCGAAGAAGAGAACAAGTACACGTTCGAGGTCGATCTCGATGCGAACAAGCTCCAGATCAAGGACGCTGTCGAGACTTTGTTCAAAGTCACGGTCCGCGACGTCCGCACGCTGGTCATGCGTGGTCACATGAAGCGCATGGGCAAAGGCTTCGGGAAACTCCAAAACTGGAAAAAGGCTATCGTCACGCTCCGCGAGGGTGAGACGATCGACTTCTTCGAGGGTGTTTGAAGATGGCAATCCGTAAATTCAAACCCACGTCGCCGTCCCGCCGCTTCTACGAAGCGCCGGACTTCGATATGATCACGCACGGGAAGCCCGAGAAAAAGCTCCTCGACGCGAAGAAGCAGACTGCGGGTCGCAACAACCAGGGGCGCATCACATCGCGCTTTCGTGGGGGCGGCCACAAGCAGCGCTACCGCACGATCGACTTCAAGCGGAACAAGATCGGCGTCCCGGCGACCGTGAAGACAATCGAGTACGATCCGAACCGCTCGGCTCGCATCGCGCTCGTGCACTACGCGGACGGCGAGAAGGCCTACATCCTCGCGCCGGACGGCCTCGAGGTTGGTAAGCAGGTGATTTCGTCGCGCCACGCGGACGTGAAGCCGGGCAACGCGATGCCGCTTCGACACATGCCCCTCGGCACGATGATTCACAACATCGAGCTGAAGATCGGCAAGGGTGCGCAACTCGTGCGCTCGGCGGGCACCGCGGCTCAGCTAATGGCTAAGGACGGGAACTACGCTCAGGTCCGCCTTCCATCCGGTGAGGTCCGTTTGGTGCACCTCAACTGCCGGGCGACTGTCGGGCAGGTCAGCAACTCGCTTCACGCGCGTATGACCCTCGGCAAGGCAGGCCGTAGACGTTGGCTCGGTCGCCGGCCGCACAACCGCGGCACAACTATGAACCCGGTCGACCATCCGATGGGTGGTGGTGAGGGTCGCACCGCTGGCGGACGTCATCCTTGTTCGCCGTGGGGCCAGCTCGCCAAGGGCCTAAAGACTAGAAAGAACAAGGCGACCGACAAGCACATCGTTCGCCGGCGGAAGAAGAAGTAATGGCGCGTTCAGTCCACAAGGGTCCGTTCCTCGACCAGCATCTCGTAGACAAGGTCGAGGCAGCGAACAAGTCCGGCGACAAGAAGATGATCCGTACTTGGTCGCGCCGTTCTACCGTGACGCCCGATTTCGTCGGGCACACCTTTGCCGTTCACAACGGCCGGAAATTCGTCACGGTCTTCGTCACCGAGAACATGGTCGGGCAAAAGCTCGGCGAGCTCGCGCCCACCCGGACGTTCGGCGGGCATGCGTCGGACAGAAAGGGTGGCCGGAAGATCAACCCGCAGACGGGTAAGAGGTGATCATGGAAGCGGTCGCAAAAGCACGATTTCAACGAATATCGCCTCGTAAAGCGCGCGTCGTGCTCAACATGGTGCGCGGCAAGAACGTCGCCGAGGCGCTCAACGAGCTTCGCTTTACCGCCAAGGCAGCGGCTCCCATCGTCGCGAAGGCCATTGGCAGCGCCATCGCCAACGCCAAGCAGAAGAACGAAGAGCTCAACCTCGACGCGCTGTTCGTAAAGACGGCGTTCGCGGACATGGCGCCGAACCAGCACATGCGGCGTTGGCGCCCACGCGCACAGGGTCGTGCGACGCGGATCGTCAAGGGAATGAGTCACATCACCGTCGTCGTGAGCGACGGGGAAGAGAGCTGAATCGTGGGTCAGAAAGTACATCCTTTTGGTTTCCGTCTCGGCATCGTCAAGACGTGGAAGTCCAAGTGGTACGAGGACAAGAACTACGCCAAGTGGCTTCATGAGGATCTGAAGCTGAAGGCTGCGATCCGTAAGAAGTTCGCGCACGCGGGTATCGCCGACATCGAGATGGAGCGTGCCGCGAACAAGGCCAAGGTAGTCATCTACACCTCGCGCCCCGGCATCATCATTGGCAAGCGCGGGGCGGGTGTGGAGCAGCTCAAGAGTGATCTCCAGAAGCTCACCGAAAACGAGCTGTTCCTCGACATCCAAGAGGTTCGTAAGGCCGAGACCAACGCCCAGCTCGTTGCGGAGAACATCGCGACACAGCTCGAGCGACGTGTCGCTTTCCGCCGCGCGATGAAGAAGGCCGTTCAGACTGCGATGAAGTTCGGTGTGAAGGGTATCCGAGTGACGGCTGGGGGGCGCCTTGGTGGTTCCGAGATCGCGCGTACCGAGTGGTACCGCGAGGGCCGCGTGCCGCTTCACACGCTGCGCGCCGACATTGATTACGGCGAAGTGACCGCACACACGAAGGCCGGCACAGTCGGCATCAAGTGTTGGATTTTCAAGGGTGAGCAGCTTCCGTCGCGCCCGGGTGCCGGGGCCGCGGGGCCCCGAATCTAAGGACGAGCCATGCTTCAACCAAAGAAAACCAAGTTCCGGAAACAGATGAAGGGCCGCATGCGCGGCAAGGCCTACCGAGGCGGCAAGGTCTCGTTCGGTGACTTCGGGCTGCAGGCTCTCGAGCCAGGCCGGATTACTCAGCGACAAATCGAAGCGGCTCGTATGACGATTCAGCGCAAGGTGAAGCGTCAAGGGCAGCTCTTCATTCGCATCTTCCCGGACAAACCGATTACTAAGAAGCCGCTCGAAACTCGTATGGGTAAGGGTAAGGGCAGCGTCGAAGGCTGGGTGGTGGTCATCAAGCCCGGCCGCATGCTCTACGAAATCCAGGGCATCCCGGAGGACCTTGCACGCGAGGCCTTCGCGCTCGCCGCACACAAGCTCCCGCTCAAGACGACGTTCCGGTCGAGGGAGACTGAGCTATGAAGCCCGAAGACATTCGTGGAAACACGATCGAAGAACTCGCGGTTCTCGAGGGAGATCTGCGCCGCCAGCTTTGGAAGGCGCGCTTCGACAACCACACCAACCAGCTCGATGACACGAGCTCGGTTCACAAGCTTCGCCGGGATCTCGCCCGCGTGAAGACCATTCTTACAGAGCGCCGCATTGAAGCGGCGAACAAGGAGTGATCGGCCATGACTGCTGCTGAGCCAGGACAACCGACCCCGAAAGTCGTCACGGAGCGTGGCCGTCGTCGTCGCTTGGTCGGACGCGTCGTGAACGAGACGCAGACCGAGGGAAGAGCCCAACAAACCGTCGTGGTGGAGGTCATCCGCCGCGCCCGTGACCCATTTTACGGCAAGTACGTCAAGCGCAAGAAGAAGTTCCACGCGCACGACGAAGCCAACGAGTACCGCAAGAACGATGTGGTCGAGATCCGCGCTTGCCGCCCGCGCTCCAAGACGAAGCGCTGGGAGGTTGTCCGACTGATCGAGAGACCGCCGGAGGTATAACGATGATCCAGACAGAAACACAGCTGGATGTGGCCGACAACAGCGGCGCGAAGCGAGTTGCTTGCATCAAGGTGCTCGGCGGGTCGCGTCGTCGGTACGCCGGCCTCGGCGACGTCATCGTCGTCTCGGTGAAGGAAGCCCTCCCCAGCGCGCGCGTGAAGAAGGGTGAGGTCGCCCGGGCGGTCGTGGTGCGCACCAAGCGTGAATACCAGCGAGCTGACGGCACCTACGTCAAGTTCGACACCAACAGCGCCGTGCTCATCACCAAGGACAACGAGCCCATTGGGACTCGTATCTTTGGACCGGTGGCACGTGAGCTCCGCGCGAAGCGTTTCATGAAGATCGTTTCTCTCGCGCCGGAGGTGGTGTGATGACCGCGCGCATCAAGAAGGGTGACCTCGTGCAGGTCATTGCAGGCAAGGATCGCGGCGAAAAGGGTCGTGTCCTTCAAGTGGTCCGCGCGGACTTGATCCTCGTCGAGGGTGTCAATCGCGTAAAGCGCCACCAGAGTCCGCGTCGTTTCGCGGAGGCCGGCATCGTCGAAAAAGAGATGCCGATCCACGCTTCCAACGTGATGCCGGTCGATCCCAAGACCGAGGAACGCACCCGCGTCCGCATCGAAGCCGACAAGAAGGACCCTGACAAGCGCGTCCGCGTAGCCGTGAAGAGCGGCTCGGTCCTGGATTGAGGTCGTCATGAGTGCATACGAACCCCGACTTAGAAACAAATACAAAGACGAGATCATCCCTCAGTTGATGAAGGACTTCAGCTTCAAGAACGTCATGCAGGTTCCGAAGCTCGACCGGATCGTCGTCAACATGGGCCTTGGCGAGGCAGTTCAGAATGCAAAGCTGATCGAGTCCGCCGTAGAAGAGCTCGCCGCCATCACCGGCCGAAAGCCGGTTGTTACCCGTGCGAAAAAGTCTATTGCTGGATTCAAGCTTCGTGAGGGAATGCCGATTGGCGTCATGGTGACCCTTCGCGGCGTGCAGATGTACGATTTCCTCGACCGTCTGATCTCGATCGCGTTGCCGCGATCCCGTGACTTCAAGGGCATCAGCCCGAAGGCATTCGACGGCCGTGGCAACTACACGCTCGGCATTCGCGAGCAGATCATCTTCCCAGAGGTCAACTACGACAAAATCGATCGCATCAAGGGCATGAACGTGACCCTTGTTACTACAGCAGAAACTGACGAACAGGGACGTGCCTTGCTGAAATCGCTCGGCATGCCGTTCAGGAACTAGAGGACGCAGATGGCTAGTAAGCGCGCATTTGCCAAGATGGAAAAGACACCGAAGTTTTCGGTGCGACACCGAAACCGCTGCAAAGTCTGCGGCCGACCGCGGGGTTACTACCGCAAATTCGAGATGTGTCGCATCTGTCTCCGTAAATATGGGCTCTCGGGTGACATCCCGGGACTCACGAAATCGAGCTGGTAAGGAGGTGCTGTCATGATGACCGATCCAATCGCTGACATGCTGACGCGCATCCGCAACGCCGCACAGGCTCAGCACGAACACACTGTTCTTCCTTCTTCGAAGCTCAAGGAGAAGCTCGCGGAGATCCTCAAGCAGGAAGGCTTCATCGACGACTACCGCGTGGAAGACGGGGTCCAGAACAGCCTCACGGTCTTTCTCAAGTACAACCGCGACCGTCAGAGCGCGTTTGTCGGCATGCGCCGCGCGAGCCGACCGGGGCGACGCTTGTACGTGGGCCACCGTGACATTCCACGTGTCTATAACGGCATGGGCGTTGCGATTCTCTCGACGTCTGTCGGCATCATGACCGACCGCGATGCTCGTGATAAGCGAGTGGGCGGTGAGGTGCTGTGCGAGGTTTGGTGATGACCGAAACGTATGTAGGAAAGCAGTCCAGAAACGGCAAGAAGCCGGTCGAGATCGCCAAGGGCGTTCAGATTTCGGTCAGTGGCCAGGACATCACGGCAAAGGGGCCCAAAGGCGAGCTCACCCATACCCTCCGTCCGGAGGTCGTGGTCACTCAGAATGAGGGTACGCTCAGCGTCAGACCGGCTGAGGGCGTTGGTAAGGCGGGCCTTCAGTACCAGGGCCTGACGCGCGCGATTCTCCGCAACATGGTGGAGGGCGTTGCGAACGGTTACAAGCGGTCGCTCGACTTCCGCGGTGTTGGTTACCGCGCGGAGTTCAAGAACAACCAGCTCAAGATGACCGTCGGCCTCTCGCATCAGCCGGTTCTCGACATCCCGAAGGTGGTTGCCATCAGGGTCGAGACGATCGATGAGGCGGGCACCAAGTTCCCCCGCGTTCACCTCGAGTCGCCCGACAAGGAAGTCATCGGCCGGGTTGCAGCGAGGATTCGTCAGGTGCGACCTCCAGAGCCCTACAACGGCAAAGGGGTCCGCTACACCGGCGAGCGTATTCGCGAGAAGGCGGGCAAGGCCGGAAAGGCCGGAGGCTGAACATGCACAAGAAACTCACTGGACGCGCTCGACGCAAGTTGCGTATTCGCAAGAAGGTGCACGGCACCGCGCAACGTCCCCGGCTTTGCGTTTTCCGGAGCTCTAAGCACATCTATGCGCAGGTCATCGACGACACGCAGGGCACTACGATTGCTCACGCCTCGAGCGTTGCCGAGTCTGCCGCAGGGAACAAAGTCGACGTCGCCAAGTCGGTCGGCAGTGCTGTTGCCAAGGTATGCATCGACAAAGGAGTCGAGCAGGTCGTGTTCGACCGTAGCGGTTATCGATATCATGGACGCGTTCGCGCACTGGCCGAATCGGCGCGCGAAGCGGGTCTGAAGTTCTGAGGACGAGATGGCATACAAAGACCAAATCATCGATCCAAGTTCACTCGAAGATCTCACCGATCGTGTGATTTTCATCAACCGCGTCGCCAAGGTTGTGAAGGGCGGCCGACGGTTCAGCTTCAGCGCCCTCGTCGTCGTCGGTGACAGCAATGGGCACGTGGGTGTTGGCATGGGCAAGGCCAAGGAGGTCCCCGAGCCGATTCGCAAGGGTACCGATGCTGCCAAGAAGAATATCTTCCGGGTTCCGCTGACGGGTCGTACGATTCCTCACCGGATCGTCGGTCATTCAGGCGCAGGTCGCGTCATTTTGCGGCCCGCATCCGAAGGGACTGGCGTAATAGCTGGCGGTGCGATGCGTCCGGTTCTCGAAGCTGCGGGGGTCAAGGACGTCCTGGCGAAGATCCTCGGCACGACGAATGCCTACAACGTGGTCAACGCTACGGTCGCGGCGCTCAAGTCGCTCGAATCGCCAGCCGACGTGGCTCGCCGCCGCAGCCGTCGCAAGGGCGACATCCAACAGCACGAGCATGGGCCCAAGGCGGAACGTCCCGTCGAGCCTGCCGAAGCGCCCGCGGAGACGAGCGCATCGTAAGAGAGGCAGTCATGAGCGCAAAGAAACTCAAAGTAACGCAGGTCAAGAGCCAGATCGGCCGAATGGAAAAGCAGCGGCGCGTCCTCCGGGGCCTTGGCTTGCATGGGCTGAACACGGAGGTCGTGGTGGACAACACCCCGTCATTCCGCGGGATGGTCAAGAAGGTGCTGCACCTCGTCGAAGTTGAGGAAGTCAATGAGTGAGCAGAACAAGACGCCAATCCTTTCCCGGCTTCGCCCGGCAGAGGGCGCGGTCCGCGGAAAGCGACGCAAAGGGCGCGGCCCGGGCTCCGGCCTAGGCAAGACCGCCGGCCACGGCCAGAAGGGCCAAAAAGCTAGGCATCCCGGTAACTTCAGTAAGCTCGGCTTCGAAGGCGGGCAGATGCCGTTGTATCGGCGCGTCCCGAAGCGTGGCTTCACCAACCCCTTCACGAAGAAGGTCGCGACGGTCAACGTCAAGGATCTAGCTCGCTTCGATGCGGGGGCCACGGTCGACGAGGCGGCTCTGCGAGAAGCTGGTCTCATCAAGCGTAAAGTGGACATCATCAAGGTTCTCGGCGATGGCGAGCTAGAAAAAGCTCTCAACGTCAAAGTCCACGCTGCTAGCGCGACTGCCACGCAGAAGATCGAGAAGGCGGGCGGTACCGTCGAGCTGATCGTAGCGGCCGCCTCATAACTGAAAGCCCGTAGTAACCCATGAGCACCGTCGCGAACATCTTTCGAATCCCTGAGCTCCGCCGTCGCATCCTCTTCACGTTGGGGATGCTAGCGGTCTATCGCATTGGGATTTTCGTCACGACTCCCGGCGTTGACCGGGCGGCCATGCGTAAGTATGTGGCCGGTCAGTCGGGCGGCTTTTTGAGCCTCTTCAACCTGTTCTCAGGTGGCGCGCTCGAGCAGGCATCGATTTTCGCTCTCAACATCATGCCCTACGTTTCGGCGAGCATCATCTTGTCGCTGATGACGGTCGTGGTGCCCGCGCTCACGGAGCTCCGTAAGGAAGGCGAAGCGGGTCAACGCAAGATCAACCAGTACACCCGTTACGGCACTGTTGGGCTCAGTATTTTTCAAAGCATGGGCCTGGCGATGCTGTGGGAGGGCTGGAACGAGAGCTCCACGGCTGGCGACATCGTTGCCGAACCGGGTTGGAGCTTTCGCTTGATGACCGTGCTCGCGCTCACCACCGGAACCTCGTTCCTGATGTGGCTCGGCGAGCAGATCACCGAGCGCGGCCTCGGAAACGGTATTTCGCTCATCATTTTCGCGGGCATCGTCTCGAATCTGCCCGACGCGCTCTTCATGACCCTCGAGCAATTCGATCTCGGGGAGCTGCTGCCGATCGACCTGATGCTGTTGATTGTCATCGCCCTCGGGACGACGGCCTTCATCGTGTTCTTCGAGCGTGCGCAGAGGCGGCTGCCGATTACCTATGCCAAACGGATGATCGGGCGGAAGATGTATGGTGGGCAGCAGTCTCACCTCCCCCTCCGGGTGAACATGGCCGGCGTCATCCCGCCGATCTTCACGTCATCGTTGCTGATGTTCCCGGTCACCCTGGCGGGCACCAATATCCCGTACATCTCGGACGCGATGCGGTGGATCAGCAACAACCTGGTTCCAGGCGGCTGGGTCTACATCATCGTCTTCGCGACCATGACGATCTTCTTCTGTTTCTTCTACACGGCAATTACCTTCCAGCCGGTCGACGTGGCAGAGAACCTCAAGAAACAAAGTGCCTTCATCCCTGGCGTGCGGCCGGGTAAGGCCACTGCCGAATACATCGACGCGGTTCTGACCCGAATTACCGTCGGCGGCGCTCTCTACGTCGCGGCCGTCGTCACGCTTCCGACGCTGCTACAGGCGCGATGGAACGTGCCGTTCTATCTTGGTGGTACCTCGCTGATGATCGTCGTCGGCGTGGCCCTCGACTTCGCTCAGCAGGTCGAGAGCCATCTCATCACCCGTCACTACGAAGGACTCACCGGAAGCAAGGGCTCCCGTATCCGCGCGAGGAACGCGTAATGGACCTACTCCTCTTCGGACCGCCTGGCGCAGGCAAAGGCACTCAGGCCAAGTTCCTCATCGACTTGTTGGGCATCCCCCAGATTTCGACTGGCGACATGATGCGCGCCGAGCGCAAGTCGGGCTCGGACCTGGGCAAGCAGTTCGACGAGTACATGTCCGCTGGAAAGTTGGTGCCGGACAGTCTGGTTCTGGATTTGATCCTGAAGCGCCTCACGCAGGATGACGCTAAAAACGGTGCGATCTTCGATGGTTACCCGAGGACTGTGGCGCAGGCGGAGTCGCTCGACGCCTTGCTCGAGAAGCTCGGCCGGCGCATCGATCAGGTGGTTTCTCTCGAGCTTGCCCTCGAAAACATCATCGAGCGCGTGACGGGTCGAAGGGTCTGTTTGGACTGTGGACAGACCTATCATGTCCGCTATACTCCGCCGCCTCAAAACGGAGAGTGTGTCTCCTGCGGGGGAAACAAGATCGTGCAGCGTTCAGATGACACCGAAGAGGTCGTTCGGAAGCGGTACGAAGAATACCAAGCGAAGACCGAGCCGGTGCTCGCACACTACGCCGCAAAGGGCGTTGTGAAGAGCGTGGAAGGTGTCGGATCGTTAGAAGAAATTACGGAACGTATTAAGGAAGCGATTGGGGTTGACTAACGAGCGGGATGACTGAAACCAGAACGACCCGAGGCACCATTGAAGCGGTGCTACCGAGGGCGCTTTACCGAGTGAAGCTTGATGACGGCGAGGAGATCACCGCGTCAGTTTCCACTGAGGCCAGACGGGTCACGGTGAAGCTCTTACCTGGGGACGGTGTGATGGTTGAGATATCCCCTTACGACCCGACGAGAGGACGAATCAAGGAGATGCTGACATGAAGGTTCGACCAAGCGTCAGAAAAATTTGTGAGAAATGCAAGATCGTGCGCCGCAAGGGTGTCGTGCGCGTCTTGTGTGACAACCCCCGTCACAAGCAACGGCAAGGATAAGAGCGAATGGCACGTATCGCAGGCGTCGACCTCCCAGGTCGGAAACATACGGTGATTGCGCTGCAATACATCTACGGGATCGGTCCGCATCACGCGAAGCACATTTGCGAGACCGCGGGTATTGCGGAGAGTAAGCGTGCTGAGGATCTCAACGATACCGACGTCAAGAGGATCCGCGAGTGCATCGACCAAAACTTCAAGGTCGAAGGTGACCTTCGTCGTGAGGTCAACATGCACATCAAGCGGCTCATGGACCTCGGTTGCTACCGCGGGCTTCGTCATCGGCGCGGGCTGCCTTGTCGCGGTCAGCGGACTCACACCAATGCGCGCACCCGCAAGGGACCCAAGCGCGGCCCAATGAGCAGGAAGCGCTGAGATCATGGCGAAGGCAAAAGCAAAGTCCCCCAAAGGCAAGAAGCGCAAGACCAAGAGGGTCGTGACGAGCGGCATCGCTCACATCCAGTCCACCTTCAACAACACGATCGTCACCATCACCGATTTGACGGGTCAGGTGGTGTCCTGGTCGACGGCGGGCTCGCGGGGCTTCAAGGGCTCGCGTAAGAGCACACCGTTTGCAGCGCAGCTCGCGGCAGAAGATGCTGCCCGTAAGGCGCAGGACGTAGGTATGAAGACCATCGCGATTTTCGTGAAGGGTCCCGGCGCGGGCCGTGAGTCAGCGCTACGAGCATTTCAGAATGTCGGGATGCGGGTTACCCTGCTTCGCGACGTCACCCCGATTCCCCACAATGGTTGTCGGCCGCCCAAGCGGCGGCGAGTTTAGAAGGCTGCGGAGGCAATTGATGACGAGTCCGACCCTAGTCACACGCAATTGGCGAGAGCTCATTCGCCCGAAGACCGTTCCGGTTGATCAAGATTCGCTCAGCGATACTTACGGCAAGTTTGTCGTGGAGCCGCTCGAGCGTGGTTTTGGCATCACTCTCGGTAACTCGCTGCGCCGGGTGTTGCTGTCCTCGCTTCAGGGGGCCGCAATTACCGCCGTCAAAATCGACGGTGCGCTGCACGAGTTCACCTCGGTGCCGGACGTCATCGAAGACGTTACCGAGATGGTTCTCAACTTCAAGGAAGTCGTCATGCGCTCCCATACGGCGCGTACGCAGACGGTCCGCATCGAGAAGGAAGGCCCTGGCGTGGTGACGGCGGGCGACATCCAGGTCAGCGACCAGATCGAGATCCTCAACCCGGACCACAAGATTTGTAGTCTGGCCAAGGGCGGTCGATTTGCCGCAGACCTCACGATCAACGTGGGCCACGGCTACGTCCCCGCCGACCGCAACAAGACGGCGGGCATCCCGATCGGCACGATCGCCATCGACTCGCTCTTCTCACCGATTCGCAAAGTGAACTACGCAGTGACCAACGCTCGTGTTGGGCAGATCACTGACTACGACAAGCTCACCCTAGAGGTCTGGACCAACGGCGCCGTGAAGCCGGCCGATGCCGTCGCCTACGCCGCGAAGATCCTCAAGGACCAGCTGGCGATCTTCATCAACTTCGAAGAGCACGACGAGCCGGTCGAGGAGTTGAGCTCGGAAGAGCCACTCAACGAGAACCTGTTCCGCTCGGTCGACGAGCTCGAGCTCTCGGTACGCTCCGCCAACTGTCTTCAGAACGCCAACATCAAGTTGATTGGCGAGCTGGTGCAGAAGAGCGAGGGCGAGATGCTCAAGACAAAGAACTTTGGGCGTAAGTCGCTCAAAGAAATCAAGGAAATCCTGGCTGACATGGGTCTTTCCCTCGGCATGCAGATCGACAACTGGTCGCAGATGCTCGAGCGCTGGAAGACGCAGCAGGCCACTCAGTAACGAATTTGGAATGGGTTGTGGGTAGGTCGTCATGAGGCATCAAAAGGCAGGCAGAAAGTTCGGTCGCAACACGAGCCATCGTCGGGCCATGTTCAGGAACATGGCGGGCAATCTGGTCTTGCACGAGCAAATCAAGACGACGGACGCAAAGGCGAAGGAGCTTCGGCGCATCGCTGAGCGCCTGCTGACTAAGGCTATTCGCCTCGGCGACGACCTCACGGTCGACGTTGCCAAGCTGAAAGACGAGACGGAGCGAAATCGCATCCTCGCTCGCCGCCTTCACGCCTACCGCCAGGTGGCCCGCTTCCTCCCGAAGCAGCTTGCCAAGACCAACCCCGACGGCACCGTCGAAGAGGTGGACCTGATTCACAAGCTCTTCACCGACATCGCCCCGAGGTACCTCGCGCGCGCCAAAGAGAATAAAGGCGGCGGCTACACCAGGATCATCAAGGTCAACCATCGGCGAGGTGACAACGCGCCGATGTCCTTGATCGAGTTCCTCGACTAAAAAGAGGGACATTCCCCTTTTTCAAAGGGTTGAGCCTAGCCACGTTCGTGGGCCCCCGAAGAGGGAGGTGAACGCCGGTTAGGTCGATGCGAACAATTGCGTATTGAGGAAACGTCGCTCCTAGGCGTACCGTCTTAGGTCCCGCGGCGGGTGGTGGGCGCTCGCCGTTGCAAAGGAGCAAGACCATGGCCGACGCAGCACTTCTAATTCGATGGGATCGTCCCGTACCGGGCCGCGAGAAGCAGGCCCTTTCACTCTTTGGAAACTCCCTGGAGTACTACGGCACCCTTCAAAACGAGGGCGCAATCGAGAGCTTTGAGCCTGTTCTATTGAACCCCGTTGGCATCGACCTCAGCGGGTTCATCCTGCTCCGCGGAAGCGCGGAGCAACTCGACGCACTCAAACGACAAGACCGATTCGTCGAGATGACGATCAGCGCCGAACACCTCATCGAGGGCTTCGGCGTGATCGACGGCTACCTGGAAGGCGACCTGCAGACCAGGATGGCGAAGTACGCACAGGTGGTGAACCAATAGCGCAGACCGGCGTCGCGGGATCACAAGTGCAGCACCGGAGGACGGCTTGCGACAGGCGTGCCGGGCCGTGCCCCGGTTACTTACGCTGCGACGACGGGGAGCTTTGCGGTCTTGGTCTCTGCAGGCTGCAAGTAGAACTGTTTGCAGTAGCGGCGATACTCTGCGATCGGACCATCGCCTTCTGCTAGGATGGGTTTGTCGAGGTAGCGCTTTGCTTCCCAGATCGGGGCGTCCTGGCGGACCTCTCGGTCGAGTCCCATCGAGGCGAGCTCCCGGACGAGATGCGTGACCGGGAGCGGTCCCCAGCGCTTCATCGAAACGGAGGTGCGAAGGACGATGTTCTCTTCGTCGACGGGACTCGACATGACGAGCGCGTGGACGCTGGCGTTGAAGCGCGGCATCTCGACGCGCACGAGCGAGTACCCGAGGCCATGGACCTCGATGTTGAATTTCATGACGAGGCCGAGCTTTCCTCTGATGCGGTAGTCGATTCCGTAGGCACCCGTCAGCAGGTGGCCTTCGACATGGAGGTCTCCTTCGACCCAGGCGCCGCCAAAGCCGTGTACCTCCACGAAGTGCCCGATATCGACGCTGTTTTCACTCGTCTCTTGCGGGTGACTCTTGAGATTGAGCGTACGGGTGCGGAAGCTCGACCACCCCTCAGCTGGACCCGGCAACACCGGAACTTCCCAGCTAGGCTGCTTTCCTTCCGGGTGGTACCAAGCGAAGATGTAGCCGTTGTGCTCGCGCACCGGCCAGGTGCCCAGGATGGCTTTGCGCGGAACAGCTTTGCCGTATCCTGTCCGCACGCAGCGGCCGTCACCCCCGAATTGAAAGCCGTGAAACGCACAGCGAAGATTCTCGCCTTCGACTTTTCCCGCTCCGAGGTGCGCTCCCAAGTGCGGGCAGTATGCGTCGGTCACTCGAGCCTCACCTGACTCGGTTCGGTAGAGGATCAGCTCCTCGCCAAAGTACTTAACCGGTACGACCTGGCCCGCACGAACCTCTTCCGAGGTGGCAACCGTGTACCAGCCGAGGGGAATCCCCGGGAAACGGAATGTCTCAACCAACTTCATCTCCTGCGGAGGGGAAAAGGCACCCCTTCTTGAGGCGAATGTAGGCTCATCAGCGCGGATGGACGGAAAAAGCGGCTGAGCGGTACTCACGGTGGAGTGAACGGTAGAGCGACTAGGGCGAACGGTTTGAGAAAGTGCTCAGCCCCTGAAAAGGCCTGGTTTCTCACGGAGATTTGAGCCTCCCCATGACCGGCTAGTCTCTTTACAAGGGAGGCAAAACTGATATTCACGCGCCTATGATCGCGCACCTATTGGGGCTGCCAGATACCCCCGGCGTCATGTTTCTCGTCTTCTCCGGCTTCGGGCTGCTGTACTTTTTCCTGCTCGCATCGGTGGCCTACTACATCTACTTCAAGAAGTTCCGAACGCACTTCCACTCCAACTACGAGTTGGATCCGAAGGAGATGAAGTCCGCGATCAAGTGGTCGATCATCGGGGTCGTTGGCAACGCCGTCCTGATGCTCCCGATTCACATGCTGATCGCAAAGAACTACTCGAAGATGTACTACGATGTGAGCGAGCACGGCTGGGGTTGGATCGCCGGGCAGATTGTCCTGCTGCTGATCTTCACCGAGACGCTCATTTACTGGACCCACTACGCGTTTCACCGATCGCCGTGGCTGTGGAAGTACATTCACGAACGCCATCACAAGTACGTGGTGCCCACGCCTTACGCTTCCCTGTCGTTCAATCCGATGGACTCGTTCCTGCAGGCAGTTCCACACCACATCGCGGCGTTCTTCTTTCCGCTTCACGCTGGGGTCTATCTCGCCTCAGTCACGTTTGTAACGCTATGGGCGGTTTGCATTCACGATCGCGTAAGCTTCTTCCGCTGGCCTTGGCTCAACTACACCGACCACCACACGCTTCATCACTGGTACAGCGATTTCAATCTAGGCCAGTACTTCACGTTCTGGGATCGCATCGTTGGCACGTACCGAAGCCCGCAGATCGACTACGAAGATGTGCCAGAGGGCATCATCTATCGACCTCGGAGCGTGGCCCCGACATCAACGGCTCCCACGGCGCTCGGCGGGCGCTCCGCCAACCCCGTCTGAAGTCAGCGAACGTTAGCGGGTGATTCTGAAGTCGGTATATTCGCCGGTGTAACTTCGCCAGCGGACGTCCACGGCGTCGACTCGGGCAGTGGAAGGGCCAGCGTGCGACCAAGCGAGAAAGTCTTTCACGTCGTCCTCTTCGCCCTCGGCAACGATCTCGACCGAGCCGTCGGTGCGGTTTTTTATCCAGCCGCTCAAACCATGCTGCCGGGCCTCGCGCTGCGCGGTGGCTCGAAAGTACACGCCCTGCACGCGGCCGCGGACGACGAGGTGAATGCGTTTCTGGCCCATCGCTCAGTTATTGCCCATCGTGTCGGCGCCGCAAACCTCAGCCGTAGCGGACGCCCATCACGTGGAAGTAACCGAAAACCAGGAGCTTGCCGACGTGACTGCCCACCGACCCGCCATCTTCGGCTGCCAGGCCCTTGGCGAATGCGAACGCTTCACCCGCGTGCACGGCCAGCAAGCCCAAGAACACCATCTTGCCGATCCACGGTTCTGGCACCATCGCCGGCGTCAGGAACGAAAGAATGCTCCACGTCCAGATGGCCAGCGTGGCGACTTTGCCGAGCGCAATTGTGAGCTTCATGCTGCGAGGATACTCAATTGGGCAGCCGCATGACACCTGGTAAGGGGCTCTTCGGAGATTTGTCGGGAGCAGGCACGTTCAGCAGGGTCGCAAGCGTCGTGGCGACCCGCAGCACGTCGTACACTTCCTGGCTCGTCTTGCGCTCGATCGCAGCGCCCCACATCAGGACCGGAACCTGGCGGTCGTAGTCCCAGGGCGTCCCGTGGTTCGTTCCGCCTCGTTCAGAGAGCGCGTCAAACCAGCCTGGCTCAGTCACGAGATATAGATCACCGGGGGGATCGTCCGGGAGGCTCGCTCCAACGAGGCGTTGGAGGTCGTTGCTGCTCGATCGCAGTTTGGCGGGGTTCCGTGCATCGTAGACCGCTTTCACGCCATCCACGTCGGGCATGGCCTTGCGCAACGCCTTGGTGAGGTCCTTGTGACGTGCCTTGCCGGCAGCTGTGTACGTGAACAACGGCGGAACGTAGCCAGCGATCCAGTCGCCGTCGCCCAGCGCCCCGTCGGCGGCTTGCTCGGCCTCGGCAATCAGCATTTTGCCAAAGAGACGTCCTCCTGCTCGGCCTTCGGCGCGGGCGCGCTCTGGCAACTCTGCAACTCCGTGGTCGGCGGTGAGTACGAAGGAGACTGGCCCGCGAGCCTCCAGGAGCTTCACGAAGTGGGTGAGCGCCCGGTCGATACGCCGCAGGTTGTCCGCGTACTCCCAAGAACGCGCACCCCAGACGTGCCCCACGAGGTCGGTGCCCGAGACGCTCAACACCAGGAAGTCCGGCACATCGTCGATGCCCATTTGCTCGGCCTTCACTGCCGCATATGCTGCGGCGATCAAATATTCGCTCGCCTCGGGCGTTCCGGAAAACGCGTACCAAGGGTTAGGCGCCTTGCGCGGATCATGCGGGAACGTCGGGTACATCTCACCGGGCCATGCATCTGGGCCGAGGTGCTTTTGAAGCTTGCCGGGATCGGCGGGTTCCCAAAGTTGCAGTAGCGGCTCGACTGGGTTGGCTTTTCTGAAGTCGCGGAGCCACGCTGGCAACACACCTTTGGGTGCGTAGTACGTCGACGTCGTCATGCCGTGCGCAACCGCATCGTAGAAGACGGCGATGTCGGCTTTTTGGCCAACAGGAAGCACCGCGGAGCGGCCCTTGATCGAGATGCCCACGATGCGCGCCTTCCCATTGCTTTCGCGGTCCAACACATCTGCGACGGTTTCCGAACGCAGCTGCGTAGGACTGAGGTAGCGATCCGCGTTGCCGATCACGGCGTGTTTACGGTCGTCGACCGTTTGCCGAGCTGCGAGCCCAGGGTCGTATACCGCGTTACAGACGATCCCATGCACCGCGGGGGTCACACCCGTGGTGAGCGAAGCGTGCCCCGGCGCTGTTTGCGTCGAAGCAAAGGGATACTCCGCCCGAAGAGACGCGCCGTCTTCGTAAGCGCGACGAATCACGCTTCCGCTTGGGAGCAGTGGAAGCTGCTGGTCGAGCACCCACGAGCCGAATTGATCGAGCACGATCAACACGACGAGCCTCGGGGCCACCATTGCCTGAGACGCTGGCTCTGGCTGCGAAGTCTTCTCCACCGCGGTTTCGGGTTCGGGTCTCGTCGTCGCGCAGCCCGGCGCGATGATCGTTGCGGCGGCGAGAGATGCTGCGAGGACGAAGCGCGCGGCTCCCGTCGATTTCATCGTCACGAGTTCAACTTAACGTGGTAAAAGGCGCACCGCTAGGCGCCCGAAGGACGGAGACCTGAAGCCGAGGGGTCGTTCCAAAAAGCGGTGAACAGCCTGATATCATGAAACTAATGGACAATCGACCTTGCGTTCGGCCTCGCTCGGCCCGATGATTTGCCGACTGGGGCCTCCTAGGCTACATACGGCGGCCTCGCTCGGCGACGGAGCACGACAGCAATGAAACCCGACATCCACCCTGAATACAACACGATCACCGTGACTTGCGCTTGCGGCGCATCGCACCAGATACGCTCGACCAAGAGCATCGATCAGTTGGATATCTGTTCGCAATGTCATCCGTTCTACACGGGCAAGCAGAAGCTAGTGGACACCGCTGGTCGCGTCGAGCGCTTCCGCAAGAGGTACGCGAAGCAGAGCAAGGTCGAGAAGGCAGAAGCGGCGCCCGAAGCGCCTGCGGACAACTAGGCTGCCGTGCCCCGGAAGGGCGCCATATTGGCCACGATGGCCCAGCCCTACATCGGAGGCCAAGCGGTCATCGAGGGCGTCATGATGCGCGCTCCGGCTTGTTTGACCGTGGCCGTTCGGCGACCGGACGGCACGATTGCGCTTCGTGAAGGGCCCTACCGCTCGCGCTGGTCGAAGAAGATCTGGAAGCTTCCTGGGTTTCGTGGCGTGGCGATGTTGGTCGAGTCGATGACGATGGGCTTTTCGGCGCTTCAGTTCTCGGCGGAGCAGCAGATGACCGAGGAAGAGCTCGCGCAAGACGAAGGATCAGGGCGGTTGGCTGTGATCATTTCGACGGTGCTCGCGCTTGGACTCTTCGTCGCGCTGCCGCAGGTGCTCGCGAGCCTGACCGCGAAGGGTGCAGGGTGGGATCTGGGCCTCACGGACACCGCGTTTCACGTTCTGATCGGCGGGTTCAAGCTGCTGATCTTCGTCGCCTATCTCCTGGCGATCAGTCGAATCCCCGATGTGCGCCGCTTGTTTCAGTATCACGGCGCCGAGCACAAGACGATCCATGCCTACGAGAAGAAGCTGCCGCTGACCATAGAGAACGTACAGACACAATCCACGCTCCACCCTCGGTGCGGGACCACGTTCTTGGTCGTCGTCATCGTCGTCTCGATCATCCTCGGCTCTCTTGCGGCGCCTCTCCTGATGCCCAAGGTCGAAGGCTGGTTGGCGCAAGTTGCGTTACTAGTGATCCGTATAGGGCTCCTGCCAATCATCGCCGCGATTTCTTACGAGCTCCAGAGGTTCAGCGCGCGGTCGTGCACGACGGGTTGGCGACGGGTGGTGCTCTACCCCGGCTTCTTGTTTCAGAAGATCACGACCCGGGAGCCCGACGACGACCACGTCGAAATCGCGATCGCCGCCATGGAGACTGCCGCGTGGCGCGAGCACATCCAAGAGGACGCTCCCCATAGCGAAGAGCCAGTCATCTTCGCGAGTTTCGCCCGCTTCAGGGAAGTGTTGAGCGGCGACGACTCCTTGGGCGCCGCCCGGGCTGCCTAAACATGCTGCCTGTTGAGAAGCTCGCGTCGCTGGCGGCTCGCTATCGAGAGATCGAAGAGCTGCTGTGCCAGCCCAACGTGGTGTCCAACGCCAAACGGTACACGGGGCTGACCAAGGAGCGCGCCGAGCTGCAGGAAGTCGTGGAGGTCTACACGCGCTACGCTCAGGTTGCAGAGGACTTGGCAGGGCACAAGGAAGCGCTTTCTGATCCAGATCTGCGCGAGCTCGCGGCCGATGAGATTCCGGCTCTCGAAGAGGAGTGCGAACGGCTCAAGGAGTCGATCAACCTGTTGCTCCTGCCGAAGGACCCCAACGACCAGCGCAACACCATCCTCGAAATTCGCAGCGGTACCGGCGGTGAGGAGGCAGCCCTGTTCGCAGCGGATCTATTTCGCATGTATTCCCGGTACGCGGAAACGCAGGGCTGGAAGCTCGAAGTCATGTCGGTGAGCGAAGCCTCGGCCGGCGGTCTCAAGGAGCTCATCGCCTCGGTCTCCGGGGACAATGTGTATTCGCAGCTTCGCTTTGAAGGAGGCGTGCACCGGGTGCAACGCATTCCGGCTACCGAGTCGCAGGGGCGTATCCACACCTCAACCGCCACGGTGGCGGTCCTTCCAGAGGTTGATGACGTCGACGAAGTGCACATCGACCCCAAGGACCTCGAGATATCCGCGACCGCAGCAGGCGGGCCCGGCGGCCAGCACGTAAACCGGACGCTGTCTGCCGTGCAGATCAAGCACATCCCGAGCGGGATCATGGTGCGCTCTGAGCAGCAGCGGTCACAGCACCAGAACAAAGCAAAAGCGTTGCAGATCCTGTCGGCCAAGCTCTTGGAAATCGAGCGCGAAGCGCAAGCAAGCGCGATCAGCTCGGAACGGCGCAGCATGGTTGGCACGGGCGAGCGCTCGGAGAAGATCCGCACCTACAACTTCCCGCAGAACCGCATCACCGACCACCGCATCCAGCTGACGCTCCACAACCTGGACCAGGTCATGCAAGGCGACCTCAAGGGACTCTTCACAGCATTGCGCAGCCACCATCAGGCCGAGCTGATGCGGCAACAGACAGAGAGCTAAGGCAACTGCACGAACGGAGGACGGCTCGCATCGCGCTCCGCCCAGCCCGTTCGTACGTAAACCGTTAAAGGGGACTGTCCCCTATATACGGCCTCGGAGAGCTCAGAGACCTCGGGCCTCGGGCTTCGGGTCTCGCGTCTCGGGCCGCAGGACTCGCAGCCTCAAGACTCGCGGCCTCAAGACTCGCGGCCTGAGACTCGCGGCCCACGGCCTCGGGGCCCGAGGCTCGAGTTCTAAGACCTGTTGGGGGTGGGGCTGAACACCACGATCTTCGCAATGAGCTGATCGATCTCACGCATGCTCCTATGCTTCGCACGCTGAAGAACTTCCTCGTGGTTGTCCTCGGTGAGGTGCGCGGCGAGCTGATGAACTCCACGGAGATGCAGCTCCCCGCATGCGATCATACGAAAAATGCAGGGAAAATCGTAGGCCGTGCGGCCTGCCCGGATACGCTTGGCCGCAATTGCCTCCGACATGTGAAAGCGCTTCGTACAAAACGCAAACATCGAGGGGAACGCTTGCTCGAGGTAGAGCTTTCGCCGATCGATCTCGGCGATGTAGGCGAGCATGGTGGCGGTATCGCGTCGGTCTTTGTCGACCAGTCCTGCGAAGTCTCGGAGGAGTTGGTGCTTGTCGAGGTGTTGAAGAGAGCCCGTCTTGATCATGGGCTGACGCTAACATGGGGGTTCCGAAGCTACGGATGAGCGCCTGTGTGGCGTCCCAAAGGGGTTCGATCTGAAGTTTGGATCCTAGAAAGTCGTGGTGGGCTTCCTATGCCGCGACGCGCATTCGCAACAGGCGCGCTGGGAACGATCCGAGAAGCAAATCGAAAGGCCGGCCAGATCCGTCAAGTAAAATCGACAAAAAAATTACGAGTGCCCGTGCGATGGCAAGGCATCGACGCGTCAGGCAGCGCGTGGACCATCGCCCGAAGCCGCGAAGTTGAGCTGTAGTCCGAGTGCCTGGAGAATCAGCCCGAGGCTCGAGAGCCGGGGGTTCCCGTTCGCCGAGAGGGTCCGGTAGAGGGTTTCGCGGTTGAGGCTCGTTGCTTGGGCGAGGTTGGCCATGCCGCCGCGCGCCTCGACGACATCGCGGAGCCCGAGCAGGAATGCTTCATCGGACTCCTCGAAGCAGGCTGTGAGGTATTCCCCGGCCTCAGCTGGATCTCGCAGGTGCTCGATGAGCTGATCACGATATTCATCCACGGGCATGTCTACGCTCCCTCCAGTAACGCTTGGCGCGTGCGATATCGGCGCGCTGGGTCGCTTTGTTCCCACCGCAAAGCAGGATCACGACCGTTTCGCCTTCCCTCGCGAAGTAGAGACGATAGCCGGGTCCATAAGGAACGCGCAGCTCGAGGACGCCCTCCCCGACCGATTTGCAGTCGCCGAAGTTCCCCAGCCGCAGCCGCGCGACGCGGGCACGGACCTTCGCACGGGCGCGGGCGTCGTTCAGCCCGAGAAGCCACTCGCTGAACGGACTCCACCCCCCCGTTCGTGCGGTAGACGAGAACCGTGATTTCCGGAGTGTCCATTCAGGTGCATGTAGCCTATAAGCTACACCAAGTTGTCCGCTCTTGCAATGCGTGACGCGGATGAGCCGCCTTGGACCTTTATCGGGCAACGGCGGAGGCAGTTGCGGGAGGTCGTCGGCCAGCGAGGTTCACACGTCAAGTTGCGAAAAGGAAAGCGCGGCACAATAGTTTCTGTGCACGGAAACAAGTCACTCAAGCGAGGCCTGCTTCGCGCGATCGAGAAGCAGACCGACGAGAAGATCCTGTGATTGAGTACCAAGCTAAGCTGCACAAGGAGGGGTCGGGGTACTGGGTAGAGTTTCCCGACCTGCCCGACTGCTTCTCGCAAGGCGATTCTCGGGACGAGGCGCTCGAGAACGCGCGCGAGGCGCTCTCACTATGGTTAGAAGAGGCGCGCGCTCGCAAAGAAGCTCGGCATGAGCGTCCAGCAACTGCAGAAGCTCGAGTATCCCGGGAAGTCCAACCCCACAGTAAGAACCCTCGCCGCGGTCTCACGGGC
>PVMK01115816.1_pt1 | contig 72734 bp, 69 predicted proteins | sample 1853481 | NCBI WGS metagenome assembly PVMK01 (sample SAMN08533507, study PRJNA380276) | Marine sediment metagenome, whole genome shotgun sequencing project.
GCTTGATACCCTACCTAAATGGACAGAAACTTACTATGTGGCTTTTAGTACAAATAAATTCCCCCAAATAGCATATTGTTCTAATGGAAAATATGTTTCGGTAATTGAAGGTGTGAAGATAATGCGGGGATTGGGATATGAATGGAACCCTGACGCTGACCGGTTTGATAAGAAAGACCCAGAGGAAAAACTTGCAGCATAAACATTAAATAACACAGGCATATCGTTCAATGCTGCATGAACAGCCTGCTTACTCTGCTCCGTTGACGTACCATACGGGGCAATTAAAAGAGTTCCCATCTCTCTAAATACAGGGGCGGTGCCATTCACTTGGCACCACCAGTGTTGGGCGACGAAGTCCTTCCAAAAGGAGCGTGCTATGAATGACGCAAAAAACATATTTCGAAGATTTAGATGCAGATATTCAGGAAATAATCATTGAGTTGATAGTTTCCATTATCGAGAACAAACAACCCAAGAAGTAAGGAGTAAAAGATATGAAGAAAGTAGCAATTTACGTTAGGTCGAGCAAAGACCTTCACAATGTATCATGTAAAGCGCAAGAGCGACAGCTTAAGGAAGTGATTAAAGCCAATGGTGAGCAAGTATTTCAAGTGTTTACTGATAAAGCAAAATCATCTACACGAGATATTAGACCAGCCTTCGAAGAAATGATTTCATTAGCAACATCAAAGAAGCAACAATTTGATGCCATTTACTGTCTTGATACATCGAGGTTTGGAAGAGATGAATTACACACGAAGGTAATTATCCATAAACTACGCAAGAGTCATGGTATTGAAGTAGTCTTTATCAATATGCCGCATACTGGAACACCTATGGATGATATGATGGAAAGTATTTTGTGTGCCTTTGACCAATTTCACTCTCAGGTAAGTAAGATAAAAGGTGTCGCCAGTATGAAAGAGAATGCTCGAAATGGTTTTAGGGCAGGGGGGATAGCACCCCATGGATACAAACTTGAAAAAATTGATTTGGGAGTAAAAAGGCATGGAAAGGCTGATGAAAAATCAAAGCTTTCCCCAAACCTTGATACAGCTCCAATAGTTCAAGAGTATTTTTTAAGAAGGTCAAAACATGAATCTCGAATGTCAATAATCAATGACTTCCATAGGCGTGCTATTCCATCACCATCAGGAAATACAAGATGGTCAGAATCGACAGTTATTGGATGGGAGGATAATATCAGGACTTATTTGGGGCATACTATATTCAATAGGCATAATGAAATGATTAAGGAAGGAGGGAGGTCTAAAGGTTTTTTACATGGAAAGAAATGGAAGCCTGAAGAAGAGTGGATTGTAACAGAAAATACTCACATCCCATTAATTTCACAGGAAACTGCTGACAGAATTATTATTAATAGAAGGAAAGGGCATCGAGCATCCCCACGACATGCTAACTATATATATATATTATCTGGTGGGATTTTACAGTGTAGCGTATGTGGAACTAACTATGCTGGTGACAGGGGATATTATAGTTGTAATTCGAAGGGGAAGACTGGTGGTAAATGTCTTAATGGAAATATCAAGCAGGAACGTATTGAATCAGCCATTTTCGCACTTGTGGAAAAGGAGGTATTTAATTTCCGTAATATAAAGCAGGTAGTTTGTGAGATACGGGAACGGTTTGGGAATCGAAATGCTGAAATTGGAATCTTGGAAAAGGATTTTTTGAAAGTTAAAGAGAAAATACGTAAAACTGTTTTGCTGTATCAGAAAGAAGTAATCAAAGCAGATGAGTTGGAAAGTATAATAAAACCATTAAGAGAACAAGAGGAGCTAATGGCCGAAAGGATTAAACTGTTGAAAGAGGCTGATGGGTGTCATGAGGTAACAGACAAGTTGATACGGGAAACAATAGTGAACTTCCGCGAAGAAGTGAAACACGCTGACCCTGAAATAAAAAAGAGGGTCGCTAGGACACTCTTTGATTCAATTGTTATCCACCCAAAAGATACTCCCAAGGGGGATAGAATGTTAAGTATTAAGGGAGTTTGCTTGCCCTTAACACGGGACTTACTGGTGACCCCAAGGGGAATCGAACCCCTGTTGCCGGCGTGAGAGGCCGGAGTCCTGACCGCTAGACGATGGGGCCGGATGATCGGCTTTTTTAAAGGATGCTGTCCTGTTTGTCAAGTAATTGTTGGGAGTCCTGCTAGTCAACATGGGCATTCAGCCCAAGTATAAAGTTCCTTCCGGCTTCTTTTGCTTCAGCAAGTTTTATTTCATTCTTAGCCATATCACCGCATTTGTCAGGTCCGCTTACAAGAAATTCACCAGCATATTGCATACCCATGGCATCATAGCCATATTTCATGGTGAGGAGTGCTCCTGCAAAAATCTTGGCTCCGCGGGTTGCGGCAACGGAGATGAAAAAGCCCTTTCGCTCCGGATTGTCAACCCATTCTCCTTTCCTTTGTAGAAGCCTTTTACGGTTCCAGAGAGCCTGGGTTCTGTCGATGAAAGCTTTGGCCTGCGCGGTGATGCCATAGAAAAAAATTGGGGATGCAAGGATAATTTTGTCAGTAGAGATGATCTTTTCATAAAGGGGAGTCATGTCATCCTCAACAACACATTTACCTGTCTTATCACAGCCGCCGCAACTGATGCATGGTGATATTTTGAGGTCGCAGAGTCTTATGATCTCCGGCATTCCACCTTCGTCCCTGACACCTTCAAGCAGCGCTTCTGTTAATATCTCTGAGTTTCCTTTTTTGCGGGGACTTCCCAAGAAAACTAAAACATCCATGACGGTCTCCTCAATTAATAGGAACTTTCAACCTGAACGGTTATAAAAAATAGTCATATCACGTAAATGCTGCGATACTTCATTGCTGAAGAAATATGGGGCGCAGCGCCAGCGCCAATTGCCTGATTGTGTGCCGGGCCTATTCATCCGGCAATCTTCTCCAAAAGCAAGTATATCCTGCATGGGAATAATAGCCAAGCCAGCTATTGAAGACATTGCTAAACGTGTAAATTCAGCGGCAATATGCTTGTCGTCATAGCTGTTAAGATATCTCCTGATACTATTTCTGGCCTCATCAGAAAGTTTATTCCCCATGAACCAGCCCAGGGTCGTGTTGTTGTCATGGGTGCCTGTATAGACTACGGAATTGGTCTGTTGGTAATTGTGAGGCAGGTAGGGATTTTTTTCATCTGATTCAAAGGCAAACTGCAATACCTTCATGCCTGGAAAACCGAGTTCATCTCTCATTTTTTCAACAGGGGGAGTAATCACTCCAAGGTCCTCGGCAATAATTGGCAGCTTTTTGAGTTCTCTTTTCAAGTGTGTGAAAAAAGATTTCCCCGGACCTTTTGTCCATTTACCGTTGACCGCGGTTTTATCACGGGACGGAATTTCCCAGAAGGCTTCAAATCCTCTGAAATGATCAATCTTGACCATATCCATCATTGAAAATATTTGTCTGAAGCGGAGCAACCACCAGTCGTAGAGTTTTTTGTTACTTTTATTATCGGCAGTTTTCCATTTATAGACCGGGTTTCCCCAGCGTTGGCCTGTTTCACTGAAGTAATCAGGAGGCACCCCGGCAACTTTAACTGGCTTGAGGGTCTTGGGATTTATCTTGAAGAGTTCCTGGTTTGCCCAGACGTCCGAGCTGTCTAATGCGACATATATCGGAATATCCCCAATCAGTGAAATATTTTTTGCATGGGCGTAGTCGTATATTTTTTGCCATTGGCTGAAGAAAATAAACTGGACAAATTTATAGTACAGAAGCTCCCGGGCTTTTTTTGATGCGTATTGGGTGAAGGATTTACCGCTTCGACGGGCAGCAAAATCCGGCCATTCATACCAGGGGCAGGAATTAAATTCTTCCCTGAAGCTCATGAATAAGGCATAGTCATCGAGCCATTTTTTATGATTAGCACAAAAATCTTTAAAATGAATACTTGGTTCTGAGTGTGAAAAATTTTCAAAGGCTTTTTTTACCAGTGCATTCTTGTATGACGCTACTTTGGGATAGTCAACGACATGCTCAGAAAATTCAGGTGCTCCTTCCAGGTCATCAGCAGAGAGATAATTGTTCTCCTGGAGTAACTCCAGGTTGATGAGTAGGGGGTTGCCGGCAAACACAGACCTGCACATGTAAGGCGAGTTGTCAAAAACAGTACTGGTTGGTCCGGTCGGCAAGAATTGCCAGTAACTCTGCCCGGAAGCAGAGAGAAAATCAATGAACATGTAAGCACCGGGGCCAAAGTCTCCAATACCGTGCTTTCCTGGAAGTGACGTCAGGTGAATGAGAATGCCGCTGGTTCGTTTTTCAATCATGAGAGTCTGATGGCAAGTTTGAGGGAATTATTCTCCTGGAAAATCATGATGTAAGGGTTTTATTCAAGGCAGTTTACACCTATGCAATAAAATTGTATGTCTCCTTGTTTCCTGACCTTTTCGGTCTTACTTTTACTAGATAAATTACCTGTTGTCTGGCTGAGTATAGTGAAAGATTTTCGAGTGTGTCAAGATATTGAAGTTTTGCCGGACAGGGGAGTCGAAATTTGCAGCTGATTTTTCTTATTGCCTGATTCTTGTCTCTTCGGAAATGTATTTTTTTCATTTCTTTTTTGTAAGAATTGAGGTATTTGTAAAAACTTTTCGTTTTATAGGAGATATTAATGCCTGGGCAACGTATATGAAATATTCTCGCAGCTATTTTTTAATGATAAAATAAAAATGTCAGAAGTGCTTTTTTTCGTGCTGAATTATCATTTTTGTTCATGAAAACTCAGAAGGTTTTTCGTGGGGACCTTGTTGAGCCATCAAATATAACTAAGAAGAGTAAAGGGGTATTGTTTTAATGCTAGTGACAATTAAATCTAAGTTGCTTGATGCAGGTAAAATTGAAGGCTGTGTTTCATTTACTCTGTTAAACGAACTTATTCCCGACGATATAAAAGAAACAAGCATCATAGAAGAAATTTTTGATTTTCTGGCAGAAAACAACATTGAAATAGTATCTGAGGGAAAATCGGGACAGAAGAGAACACTTTCCGGTGAGACATGGGACGACTTTAAAAAAAGCGGCGCCAGTTCACTTGTAAAAGCAAAAGATGGTACGACAGGTGCCATATCATCTACTGATCCGGCTGATGAACCGCATGATCCTGAAGAGACAACCACAACGTATCTCAGGGAAATGGGTCGCTTTGAGCTTTTAACCCCTGAAGAGGAAGGAATCTACAGTCGTACGATTCGTGAAGGTTTCGATGCTATTATTAAGGCTATTCGTCAGGATGGGTCAGATGTGCCCGAGATGCAAATTCTCAAGGACCGTATCGAGCTGTGGGAAAAAAGGGATCCATCCTTAAAACCCAAAAAGCAGCAACTTAACTTCATGAAGGAATCTGTTGCTCGATGTAAAACGGAATGTCCTGAAATCAGAGAACTTTTTGAGTTGCACACCAAGATAGAGGCATATGTCCGCTCTATTGAGGCTGCTAAGGATGAGATGATACGGGCCAATCTGAGGCTGGTTGTCAGTATAGCAAAACGTTATATGCACCAGGGGTTGACCCTGGCAGATCTTATACAGGAAGGTAATCTCGGCCTCATGCGGGCTGTATTCCGTTTTGATTACACCAAGGGTAACAAATTTAGCACTTATGCAAGTTGGTGGATCAGACAGGCAATCACACGGGCCATATTAGATAAAACAAGGACCATCAGGCTTCCTGTTCATTTTCTCGAGTTGCGGAGTCAATTTTTCAAGGCCTTCTATTCTCTTTTAAAAGAACTGGGACGGGAACCGACCCCGGTAGAGATTGCCAAGCAAACAGAGTTGCCTATGGATAAGATTCTGGCAATCCTTGAGGCCTCAAGAGAGCCGATCTCCCTGGAGACACCGATTGGGGACGATGACAGTACTTTGGGTGACTTTCTGGAAAATCAGGAATCAATATCTCCATATGAGGCTGTGCAAAATCGTGAATTGTCCAGCAGAGTAAAGAAAATTCTTTGCACCCTGAGTGATCGGGAAGAAAAGATCATTCGGCTTCGTTTCGGTATCGGGGAGAAGGCGGAATACACCCTGGAAGAAATTGGCAAGCGTTTTAATGTTTCCCGTGAGCGTATCAGGCAGATTGAGAAAAAGGCACTTAACAGGCTCCGGCATTCAAGTCGGAGAGACAAACTTAAAAATTTCCTTGATTAAGCGCAACATGCAGTACAGCTACATTTGAGTGCGCTAACTCCTATAATAAGATGGATTCTTTGATACAAAAAGCAGGACTGGGTGATATTCTTGAAAAAGTACAGGACGGTGAACGAATAAGTGTTGAAGATGGGCTTCGTCTTTTTCAAAGTCCTGATCTTCTGGCCGTCGGCTACCTCGCCAACATAGTGCGTGAAAGGATAAACGGCCAAAAAGCATATTTTATCTACAATCAGCACATCAACTACTCAAATATCTGCACCAACCTTTGCAAATTCTGCGCCTTTGGTAAGGACAAGGATTCCGACCTTGCTTATGAAATGACCATTGAAGAGGTGAGGCAAAAGGTGCGGGAGCGACTATCCGAGCCCATCACCGAGATTCATATGGTAGGCGGCATACATCCTGATCTGCCCTATTCGTATTACACTGATTTGCTGAAAGTTATAAAGGAAGAGAGACCTGACGTTCATATTCAGGCGTTTACCTGTGTGGAGATCGCCCACCTGGCAGAAATTTCAGGACTGGGAACAGCAGGAGTGCTGGAAGATCTGAAAAAAGAAGGACTTGGCTCCATTCCCGGAGGGGGGGCTGAGGTTTTCAGCCCGAGGATCAGAGAACTGACCTGTGAAAAGAAACTTTCGGGAAGCGGTTGGATCGAGGTGGCGCAAACCGCCCATAAAGTTGGATTGTATACGAATGCCACCATGCTTTATGGCCACATCGAGTCACTGGAGGAGCGGATGCAACACCTTGACATGTTGCGGAAAGCACAGGATGAAACAAAAGGCTTCCTTGCATTTATCCCATTGTCTTTTCATCCCCAAAATACTGAATTGTCGCAACTATCCAGGACTTCGGGAGTTGACGACCTGAAGAATATTGCCGTAGCGCGTTGTTTTCTTGATAATTTCCCTCATATTAAAGCCTATTGGGTAATGATTGGCCAGAAGTTAAGCCAGATAGCACTTTCCTATGGGGCTGATGATGTAGACGGTACCGTAAAAGAGGAGATTATCACCCATATGGCAGGCGCAGAAACAGAGCAGGCCATGTCACGCGAACAACTTCTCCGAATGATCCAGGAAGCAGGACGTATCCCCATAGAGCGGGATACCCTCTATAACGTTATAAATTCCTATTGATGCAGTAAACAGCTGGTCACGGTAAAGATATTCAAAGTGCCGGGAGGACTCGTTGATATTTTTGCAGTGAGAGAAATAAAATGAGCAGCCTAGAAGATATAAAACAGAGAGTTCTCAACAGTGAAAGGATTACTGAAACAGAGTCATTGACTTTGTTCCGGGATGGTAATCTTTACGACCTGGGTTTCCTTGCAGATTTTATCCGTAAGAAAAAGCACCCGGGGCCCGTTGTCACGTATGTGATTGACAGGAACATAAATTATACTGATATCTGTATCTCAGCCTGTAAATTCTGTGCCTTTTACAAGGGGCCTGAGGATCCTGAAGGCACGGTTATATCCTTTGAGGAACTTGAAGAAAAGATAACGGAAACCAAGGAATTGAGAGGGACCCAGATCCTGCTCCAGGGTGGTCTTCATCCTGACAAACCACTGGAATTTTATGAGGAGATGCTGCGATTCATCAAGAAAACAGGCATTCATATTCACGGTTTTTCGCCACCGGAAATATGTCATTTTGCCAAGCTCTCAGGTCTTTCTGTGGCAGAGGTTATAGAGCGGCTCAAAGAGGCGGGACTTGACTCCATACCCGGTGGAGGTGCCGAGATACTATCCGACCGTGTCAGGGGAGAGGCTGCTCCGAGAAAATGCTCTGCAGATGAATGGATTGACGTTATGAGACAGGCACATCATCAGGGTATGCGTACAACAGCTACCATGATGTTCGGCCATATTGAAAGCCTCGAGGAACGGCTTGAACATCTCATTCGTATCAGAAATCTGCAGGATGAAACGGGCGGCTTTACAGCATTTATCCCCTGGCCTTTTCAACCTGACAATACAGCCCTTGCTGAAATACACAAAGCTACAGCACACTCCTATCTGAAAATGCTGGCCTGGTCAAGAATAGTGCTTGACAACATTGATAATATCCAGGCTTCCTGGGTAACCCAGGGACCTAAAATTGCTCAGGTCTCGCTGTTTTTCGGTGCCAATGATTTTGGCAGCACCATGATTGAAGAGAACGTGGTTGCTGCTGCAGGAGTTTCTTTCAGGTTGTCTGAAAAAGAAATCCGTAACCTTATTGAAGGGGCAGGTTTTGTACCCCAACAGAGAACCATGGATTATACTTTCGTTACATCAGACTAGTTTTATTTATGCCAAAGTGTTTTCTGCTTCCAATGATAAATCAAGCAAAGCCTCATCCGGCAAAAAAAAATCAACCCATGATCCATCGTGCACCATGGGTTGTAGCAGATCCTTCATCTGAAATATATGGAGTGAGTCAGGATATAATAGAAGATGGTGCAGTATTTGTTTATGAGGGCTTAATTAGGGCGGTAGGGAAATTTAAAGACGTAATTAAGGAGTTTGGCGGTTATCCTATCCAGGAACATGAGTACGGGGTACTTGCCCCGGCCTTGATTAACAGCCACTGTCATCTTGAATTGTCCCATCTTGATCTTGTTGAACCCGGCAAGGATCAGACTATATATAGCGACGATCCCACTCTGTGGATCAGGGATCTATTAACGGCACGTGATAACTTCTCCCAGAATACCATTGATGCAGAGAAACAAATATTGAGCAATGGCAGTCAGGTTCTTCAGCATATGTCAGCTGAAGGAGTCGCATTCGTTGGGGATATCGGTAATTCTCTGGCAAGCAGATTAATAGGGCAGGGACAAAGCACGAAGGTGTGTTTTCTGCTTGAACTTTTAGGCCTGGCAAAGGAGTCCGAAGCACAGTCACTGGTAAGGCTTGGGGAGGTATTCTCTGGTGATTCCCCTGATGTTTCCTGTACCGCCCATGCTCCCTATTCAACAACTCCGGGCTTGATACAGGCAATAAAAAATAATGCTGACCAACGGGGCCATATATTTTCTATCCATGCTGCAGAGTCAAGACAGGAGGTGGAATTTTTACAAACAGGCAGTGGGGCCTTCTTAGATTTTTTACATGAGAGGGGTGCCTGGGATAACACCTTCAAAGTGCCGGGAATGGGGTCTGTGCATTATCTGGAAAGTCTTGGGGTTTTAAATGATAAAACAATTTGTGTTCATGTGGTGCATGTGGATCATGAAGAAATAGAAATCCTGGCTTCGAGAAAGGCAAAAATATGTCTGTGCCCCGGCAGTAATAGATTTCTTGGTTCAGGTAAAGCACCGGTGACAGAATTTCTTGCCCATGGTATTCTCCCGGCCTTGGGAACTGACAGTAAGGCCAGTAATGCTCTCCTGAGTATATGGCGCGAAATGCGTCTTTTGCGGGAAGATCAACCGGAGCTTTCACCGGAAACGGTATTCAGTATGGCCACGCGTGGTGGTGCCGAAGCCTGGGGAATTGATTCTGAATTGGGAACACTGGAACCGGGAAAACAGGCCCGGATTCTAAAAGTTTACTGTCAGTCCAATATGAATTCAAGTGAAGATATTTTTGAATATATGACAACAGCCGGCGAGTCTGTACAGGTTGAATGGGTGGAGTAGGGGACAGTATGCTGAGTGACTCAAAAGTGCGCATAGGCATGGTTAACTTTATAAATACAGCTCCGCTCTATGATATCTGGCAGAGGACAGTGAACCGTCCTGAATGGGATGTTGTTGAGGCTGCGCCTTCGGTCCTGAACAGAATGCTTTATGCAAATGAACTTGATATGGGCCTGGTATCCTCACAGGAGTATGCAGTTCATCCGCAAGATTATTTGCTGCTTGATGATATCTCCATCAGTGCTTCAGGACCGGTTGGAAGTGTTTATCTTTTTTCGCGATGTGATCCGAGCCTGCTTGTAGGCAGAACTCTACTCCTCAGTGGACAATCTCAGACCTCTGCCAGCCTGGTTAAGATCATTTTGGAAAAGTTTTACCATGTCGTGCCAAATTATGAAGTGGGGTCTGTATTAGAAGCGCAGGAAAATAAGGATATCCAGGCAGTACTTGCCATCGGTGATGAAGCCCTGCTCCTGGCGCAAAACAAAACGTATCCCCATATGATTGATCTCAGTAAAATCTGGCATGAAAAAACTTCATTGCCATTTGTCTTTGCAATTTGGGCCATGCGTGAGGAATTCTGTCGCAAGAATCCGGAAGTTGTCATGGAAGTTCACCGTCAATTGCTTCGATGCAGAAACGAGGGCAAACAGGAATTGAAAAACATTAGTAAAAGAGTTGCTCCGAGGGTTTCAATGGATGCTGAAGCCTGTTATGAGTATCTGCGCGGTATTGAACATGATCTCAGTCCTGATAAGAAAAAAGGACTGATTCGTTTTATTGAATATTTGATTGAAAGAGGGGATGGGGCTGCAGAAGCTCTGCCGCTTAAATTTTTCCCCCAGGTTGAAGGATAAATTAGTGATAGTAGAAACCTCACAATCGGTTGAAGAAAAAAAGCGGTTTGTCCGGGACAAATTTGCTTCTATCAGCGATAAGTACGATTTTCTGAATTCTCTCTTGAGTCTGAAGATGGATAGTTATTGGCGCTGGGTCACAACCCGTGAGTTAAAGGAATTTCCGGAGGGCGCGATTCTTGATCTTTGTGCAGGAACGCTTCCCTTGTCACTTGAACTGACCCGCCAGGCTCCGGCACGTAATGTTGTTGCAATTGACTTTTGTGAAGATATGCTCCTTAGTGGACTAAAGACATTGCCGGTTGACGGACGCAGGGAAAGGATTGCGGCTGTCTGTGGTGATGGTGAAGAAATTCCAACCGCCGGTGGAAAGTTTTGGGGAGTTACGGTTGCATTCGGGGTGCGGAATCTGGCCCGGACTGAAAAGGGACTTGCCGAAATGCTGCGGGTATTGAAGCCGGGAGGCAAACTGCTTATCCTTGAATTTTCACGACCCCGGAATGTTTTTTTCAAGCCGATTTATAATTTTTATTTGAACCGGGTGTTACCAAAGATTGCCGGACTGGTTTCCGGTGATAAGGAGGCCTACGAATACCTTGCCAGTTCAATTGCACAGTTCTACGAGCCTGATGAATTGCTTGCGATGATGAAGGAAGCAGGTTTTTCCAGGCAGTATTATCGGCCTTTGACCATGGGTATTGTTACATTATACATAGGTGTAAAATGAGAAAGAAGATTATTCTGGCAATAACAGGCGCAAGTGGCAGTCTTTATGCTGTTCAGTTCCTGAAGTTAATGCAGCACTTGGATGTGGAAATACATGGCATTATATCCGATGCCGGCCGATTGGTACTGCAGCATGAACTCGGGTTAACTCCAGATGATTTAAATGAGTTTATAGTACAGTGGCATGCAAAAGATGATTTTGGAGCACCGATGTCGAGTGGTTCAAGCAAATTTGATGCAATGCTTGTCTTGCCGTGTACCATGGGAACACTTGGGGCAATTGCAAACGGTATAGCTAAAAATCTTGTGCACCGCGCTGCAGATGTAATGCTGAAAGAAAAAAAGCCACTGTTGCTTGCTGTCAGGGAGACCCCATTTAACCGTATCCACATGGAAAATATGCTGAAAGTGCACGATGCAGGTGCTGTAGTGTGTCCCCCGATGCCTTCTTTTTATCATCATCCGGATACTCTTGAGGAAATGGCAACCTTTTTTGCCGGACGAATGGCTGATCTGCTTGGATTTGAGATTGACGGCCTGAAACGCTGGCAGGGTATCTGAGTTTGCCAAAGATGAAAGATCAATGTTGAAAAAGATTGCCATATTGCTTGAAATGATCAAGTTTGAGCATACGGTATTTGCACTGCCGTTTGCTTTCATGGGGGCCTTTCTGTCAGCACGTGGTGTGCCCGGTCCTGCAACATTCGGCTGGATTGTGTTGGCAATGGTGGGGGCCCGGACTTGCGCCATGGGGTTTAACCGGATTGTCGACCGCAAATTTGATGAACTGAACCCGAGAACAGCTTCCAGGGCTTTACCTGCAAAAGCCGTCAAGCTCCCGGAAGCATGGGCAATGGTTATTCTGGCCGCTGGAATTTTTTTCTTTGCCTGTTATAACCTTAACCAACTCACCCTGATACTTTCACCTTTTGCCCTGTCACTTACTCTTTTTTATTCTCTTACAAAACGTTTTACCTGGCTCTGTCATGTTGTCCTGGGCGTGGCTCTTGCTTTTTCGCCACTTGGAGGCTGGGTTGCTGTTTCCGGTTCTCTGCAAGATTATCCTTTTGTTTTATCTGCCGGGGTTTTGTTCTGGGTTGCAGGTTTTGATACAGTTTATGCCTGTCTGGATGCAGACTTTGATGCCAAGATAGGACTTTTTTCTCTTCCCTCCAGGTTTGGCCGCAAGAATGCATTCAGGATTGCCGTAATATTTCACGTTATTGCCTTTGCCCTTTTTGTACTGACCGGGATATCCTCCGGCCTGAATTATTTTTATTACATGGGTATTCTCTTTACCGGAGCAGCACTTTTTTATCAGCATTTTGTTGTGACCCCCAAGGATCTTTCCAAGATACAGTTATCCTTTTTTACCTTAAATGGCCTGATAAGCCTCACCCTGTTCGTGGCAACCTGGCTCTCTCTTGTCGTTTGACCGATGCAATGGAAAAACACATCCCAACCATAAACAGAAAAATAGGGTTGACCCTTTTACGGTTTCCTAGTCAGCTTCAGCCTGATGGGCACCATCCTTTATTATTTCAGGGGCCAACTCCCGACTGTTTTTCAATATTTAAAAACAATACAACCGCTCTACTTTGTTTTAGCCGTCCTTATGTTTTTTACAGGTTTGCTGGCCGTTGCTTTCCGTCTTCGCTCCGTCATCCAGGTTCACGGTACAAAAATTTCTATTTCAACAACATATTATGTCAACCTGATAGCCCTGTTCTTTAATAATGTCCTGCCATCTACGATAGGGGGTGAGATGGTAAAGGCTTACTACCTGTACAAGGCTTCAAAAGGCAGTGTGACGGTATTCAGTGCTGTAGCAGTTGATCGACTTTTTGGTTTGGTAACAATGCTGCTTATCAGTATCTCAAGTATATTCTTCCTGGATATTGCACAGGGTTCTCACAAAATACTGGGAAGCATAGTAATGCTGACTGCTGCTACAATTACACTTGCTGTTTTAATTTTTAACAAAAAGATAGTTGATGGCCTCTGCCAACTGCATATCCCGCTTTTACCTGCTATCTTTCTGGAAAAAATAAGGGAAGTTTACCGGGCAATGTATGAGTACCGTGAGCATAAAGGAATATTTGGCAACTGTATCGCACTCACCGTGTTGGGACAAATCTCTTTTATTATTGTAAATTTTCTGCTGGCCACAAGTCTTTCTATTGAAATACCCATAGGCTTCTTTTTCTTTTTTGTTCCCATCTTACTGATTATGGGTGTGGCCCCGTCGGTGAATGGTATCGGTGTCAGGGAGGCGACCTTTCTATTCTATCTCACTGAGTTTACAACACCTGAAAAGGCTTTGGCTTTATCTTTATTAACCACCTTTTTCATGATTTTTGTTGGGATTATAGGTGGAATAATTTATGCCTTTAAAGGAGGGATTGGTTCAGGTATTGAGAGAGTCTCTCTCGATTAAGTTTTTCTCGATTTGCTCTACCATCTCACCAGGAAATCGGGTATAGTGGCCAGCCGAAATTCCATACAACCTAACATCTTTTAAATAGAGCAATTAATTGGAGGAACATAATGAAGTTAATATTATTAGGAGCCCCGGGGGCAGGCAAAGGGACTGTAGCAAAACTATTAACAGCCATAGATGGTTCAGTCCAGATTTCCACTGGGGATATTCTGCGTGGTGCAGTCCAGGCTGGGATCTGAGCTTGGCAAAGAGGCAGAGGCATACATGAAGAGAGGCGATCTGGTCCCTGATTCCCTGATCATGGGAATAATGGAAAAAAGACTGCAGGAGCCTGATTGCCAAAAAGGTTTTCTCCTTGACGGCTTTCCAAGAACAATTCCCCAGGCTGAAGCACTGAAAGATCTGCTGGCTAAATTGGATATTACTCTCGATATGGCAGTTAACATCGATGTACCCCGGGAGGTAATTCTCGACAGGTTATGTACACGGAGAACTTGTGAGAACACGGAATGCCAGGCAATCTATAATGTGAAGAGCAGCCCGCCAAAACAGGAAGGGATATGTGATAAATGTGGCAGCGCCGTTATCCAGAGGGATGATGAAACAGAAGAAGCCATTTCGCATCGGCTTCAGACCTATAATGATAAAACAGCACCCTTGATCGGGTTTTATGAAAAGGAAGGACTGCTCAAAACCGTTTCCGGTACATCCAGTGATATTGTTATACAGGAATTAAAGGCTCCGCTGGGATTCTAATTGCAGTAAATTGTTTAGAATTTCTATAGATGAGGAGTTTGTTTCCAGAGGGGAGCAGAAAGACTTGAAAAATAAAACAAGTGAGATGAAAAATGTCAGAATCGCCTGTAATTAAGACGGAATTCAAGGGTTTGAATCTTGTTCATCGTGGCAAGGTCAGAGACCTTTACGAAGTTGACGACAAGCTGCTTATGGTAGCTACTGACCGGATTTCAGCATTTGATGTGGTAATGGCTGACCCCATCCCCAATAAAGGCAAAGTTCTCACCGAACTTTCTTTATTCTGGTTTGACTTTTTAGGCGATATTTTGCCTAACCATCTGATTACTGCGGATGTTGGCAAATATCCCTCTGCCTGTCAGCCGTATTTGGAGGAACTGCGCCACAGAAGCATGCTGGTCAAGAAGGCAAAACCCTTACCAATTGAGTGTATTGTCAGGGGATATCTTTCAGGTTCATTCTGGAAGGCATATCAAAAGGATACCACTGTCTGCGGCTTTCCACTGCCGTCAGGGATGGTTGAGTCAGACAAATTTGATAAACCTCTGTTTACCCCTTCAACAAAAGCTGAGCAGGGAGAGCATGACGAAAATATTTCCATTGCAAAGATGGAAGAACTTGTTGGTAAAGATGAGGCTGCAAAAATTATTGAAGTGTGCATAGAATTGTACCGGAAGGCAGCTGATTATGCCCTGAGCAAAGGTATTATTATCGCGGATACAAAGTTTGAATTAGGTTGGTTCGAGGGAGAATTGATCCTCATTGACGAGGTGCTTACCCCGGATTCATCCAGGTTCTGGCCCGTGGATCAATATACACCAGGGACCGGACAACCGAGCTTTGACAAACAGTTCCTGCGGGATTATTTGGCAACACTCGACTGGGATAAAAAGCCCCCGGCACCACCACTCCCGGAAGAAATTCTTATAAAGACCGGCGTCAGATATGGAGAAGCTGTTGAGAAAATCATAGGCACCTGATCTTACGGAAGAGAGATTTTCTTAAGAGGTGTATCGAGTCTGATGTTCGAAGACAGGCAGGAAAATTTTTTGGGCCTGGTTCATGAAGAATGTATCTGCCAGATCCATGTTTTTAAAACAAAGGGAATAATAGGGATCTTTTTTTTCACCAATTAAATTATAAGCATTTCCCTCCCACTCACTATTAGCCTTTAGCAGCGCCTCCTGCTTACTTTTGCCTTTATAAATTTCCCGGGCAAAAACAAAAGAAGTCCGAGGAAAAAAATGCAGAGGTTCCGAGAGGCCCTGCCAGTACAAGGTAAGCAGTTGTTCAAGGTAAACACTGTCTTTTGAAACAGCGTTGTACTGATAAATTCTGTCCCTGCCGACAAGAAAAGTATTCGTTTCTGATTCAGGCTTATCGTGATTATTGATGCGGTTAAGCACAAGATGGCTGATCCAGCCCCGGATTATATCTTTTGGTTTTATTGTTGCATAACGGTATTGAACCATGCCGGCCTCAATGAGATTATCCAAACACCCGGAGATTTTAAAACCATTTACATCAAGATGAACTTGCTGATGTTGCAGTTTATTTTGCAAAAACAACGTATCAAGCTTTCTTTTAAATGATTGCACCGCAGACACCGTCCGGGTGAAAAGAATCTCGCCCATTTTGCCATGGGGAAGCAAGCCTGCCGACCTTTTCACCTGGTAAAGTTTTTCACAGTCATGTCCTTCCATGAGCTGTTTCAGGATATCGTTTTCCAGTTTGTATTTTTCCAGACCTTTAACGACAAAAGGTTCAGTGGTGTTGAGGCCCTGAGTTTCTTCAATGGATGCAATGCCAATCTTTTTGACCATAAGATATCTGACCGGATGAATGAAGAACTTGATTAATTCACTCAGTTCAACCTGTTTGCATGTATCGGAAGGGGTAGAGAGTGGGGATGTAATAACGGGACATACCCTATGTTGTTTTGATGTGAATGCAACTGTCGCATCACAGTTCTCTGCAGAATAGCTGAAGAATTTTTTCTTATATGTCTTATCTTGTGAGCTGTAGTAATCAGGATGAAAAGGCTGCAATCTATGGTGTGTGGTAAGATGATTAATTATTTCACATGAAGAACTGTTTTGATTTTCTATTTCATATCCCTGTTCAATATAATCCATGAGTTCGCTGACAAGGACAGATGGAGGTTTTTCACTGCCATCCCGGATTGATTGTCCTGTAAAGCTTATATAGAGCTTTTTACGTGTTGACAGGATGGTCTCGAGAAACATGTAGCGGTCGTCATATCGCCTGGAGCGGTCTCCCGGTTTTGGGTCCAGGGCCATGAGGTCAAAGCTTCTTGTGCGTCCTGGACGTGGATATAAACCGTCATTCATGCCCAGCAGACAGATTGCTTTAAACGGGATTGCCCGCATGGGAAGCATAGAACAGAAGGTGATGCCTCCGGTCAGAAAACCTGCCCCGCCGGCAATGGTCGAGTAACGTTGCTCAAGGGAGTTGAGTAAATATGACTGAATTACTTCAATTGGTATCAGGGCATTGAAAGATGTCTGAGATTGCAGTTCTCTTAAGCCGTAGAGCGACTGGTGCAGAAGCCTGTCATCTGTTTCAGATGAATCATCTGCGAGAAGGAATGTATCTTTAAGAAGAAGAAGGTGGTCAGACCATTCTGCAAGAGTATGTTTTTGCAGGAGGATTTCCGCCAGGTTAAAAAGGGATTCCGTGTAATCAAGGAAATTGCCAAGGAGTTCTGTGTCGTTTCCTTCTATATGGTCATAAGGAAGAATATCTCCGAAAAGAATTTTATTGTCTCCTGTGGTAGCATATCCTAACAGCAACCGGTTGAGGCCTGCTCTCCAGGTATTTTCAACATAATTGGGGAGGTTTATAGCTTTCTTGTGGTCCTGGTCAATCCCCCAGCATATGCGTGTTTGGTAAATCCATCTTTCCAGAGTGGGAAGTTCATGATCATTTATGGTGAAGCGGTTTTTAATCGGTTCTGTTTTGAGAAGACCAAAGACATCAATGCTACTGAAGCGGCTTTTGGAAAGTGACAGGATTTCAAAAAAAGCATCGATGTATTTGCTTGATTTCTTGATTGATTGATCTGAAATGCTATAGGGCAGCCTGTTGGCAGATGAGTTGCCGGCATCAAATACTGCCCTGATTAAAGGGGCATACTCGTTTATGTCCGGGGCCATGACGAGAATATCCTTTGGCTCAATAGGTTCACTTTCAGCAGACTGGTCAAAAAGACTCAATAACTGGTCATGGAGAATTTCAACTTCGCGCATGGGACTATGACAGGATTGAAAAGTGATCGAGGTATCGCTGTTTTTGATTTTCTTTTTGGCAACAGATGAGTGGAGTGAAGAACCAGGATTTCCACGTAAATAAAGTATGTCCTGCTGGATGCATGAAAGGAGAGATCCTGAGCCTGGATCCTGGAAGAACTCCTGGTCCGTACATTCTAATCCTTGAACCATTGCAAGAAAATCTCTTCCGAGATGTCCCATTGATGACAGAAGATTGTTGCCATGTTCCAGATGCAGCAGTTCCTCAGTGGATGCTGCTTCCCTGCTTATTTTTACAATGTCCCTGTCTGCAATAATATCAAACCAGAATTCCATGCAGGGATTCATGATAAAAATGTGCAGATCTATATGGTGCGCCAGAGCTGAAAGGACTCTCAGATGATAAGGGGGCAGGGATGATATCCCAAAGACGGAGATTCTTCCTGGGAGCTGCCCTGTATTAAAATCGGCATCCAGGATTTTTTCTTCAAAGTAACTTAAAAGTCTGGCCCGGTGAAACTCGAAGGTGTTCTTACTTTTTTGCAATCTTTCTATAAGGTGAGACCATAAGATGTGTTGCCATCGATGTTCAGCAGAAGGTGTATTTGTGTCAGTTTCCCAACCCAGAACCATATCCGGCCTGAAAAGGGTGTACTGGTCAAACAAATCAGCAACTTCATGCGCCAGTTGGTAGAGTTTCAGCCCATTATCCGATTCAAGGTAGTGTCGCACTTTTTTAAAATGAGGAGTTTGCAGGAGTTCAGGAATTATATCCATCAGATGCCAAGTGATAAATTCCTTATTATAGGGAGAGGAATCAGAAATTTCCGGCATGAAGAGTTTGTAAATATTACGGATAAAGGTGTTAGGAAATGGGCATTCATAATTAGCCCAGATATTTAAACGGCCGGCAGTTTTCAAAGCTAACCAGCGCGCCATTCCCCTGCTCTGAATGAGGATGATTTCTTTCTCTAAAGGCGGGAGAGGATCAGAATTGAGGAGTTCGGCAAGTTTGCCGGCAAGTATTTCAAGCCTGTTGCCGGTATAAAGATGAATGCCGGGCATTAATAATTCCTAACCAGATGATTATTGCTGTATTTTAAAAAAAGAGAAGCACGCAAAATGTTAATCGGAGATGTCTGTGACCGTGCCTGATTTAACCATGTCACGACCTTCATCTTTGGCCTTGTAGAGGGCCTGGTCAGCAGCAGTAATGAGAATTTCCGGGTTCATTCCCTGTAAGGGGATAACAGTAGCAACACCGATACTGATGCTGACAATATCAGTGACCTTGGATTTTGCATGTTCAATTCTTAAATCTTTGATTGTCAGGCGCATTTCTTCCGCTACTTTGATTGCCCCGTTTAAATCCGTATCCGGCAGAACCGTCGAAAACTCCTCTCCCCCGTAACGAGCCAGGAAGTCTGTCTCACGATGAATGGCAGACTCAAGGCCTTTAGCAACCCTTTTAAGACAATCATCCCCACCTTGATGCCCATAATGATCATTGTAGAGCTTAAAAAAATCAATATCGAGCATAATGAGTCCAATTGATTTTTCGCCTCGTATAGAACGCTTCCATTCTTTTTGTAGTGTTTCGTCAAAGCTTCTGCGGTTGGCAATACCGGTCAGGCCGTCCAGGGAGGATAATTTTTGCAGGGCAAGGTTGGCCTCGGCCAATTTTTCCCTGCTTTCTTCAAGAGCACGGAATGCCTCGTCTCTTTCAAGTTGAGTGATATAAGCCTTAGAGTGGTAACGAATTCGCGCTATCATTTCAATCTTGTCAGGGAGTTTGACCATGTAATCATTGGCACCAAGCGTGAATGCTTCGCTTTTTATGGATGCTTCCTCTTTCGTCGACAGGACAATGATAGGGATTTTCGAGGTGGCCTTGTTCACCCTGAAGTAACGTACCATCATAAGTCCGTCAACCTCAGGCATTACAAGATCCTGGAGAATAACAGTCGCGTTAATTTCAGCGGCAAGTTTTATTGCTTTTGTGGGATCCTGGCAGTAGTGGAATTCAATATCTTCCTCGCTGCTGAGGGCTCTTCGAACTGCCTCTGAAATCATTACCTGGTCATCAATGAGCAGCACGGTTATTTTATAACGATCCAGAGAAATTTTTGAATTGTTGGTTTTACTCATTATTTTTTGCTCTGATTGGCAAGGATATAATTACTGATAGCTTTGCCTATTTTGCTTGCAGGCAGGATATCTGTTGCTGCTCCAAGCTGGGCTGCGGCCTTGGGCATGCCATAGACAATACTTGAATCCCGGTCTTGGGCAATTGTATACCAGTTACGATTGTGAAGTGCAAGAAGACCTTCTGCCCCATCCCTTCCCATGCCTGTTAGAAGGGCAGCAACACCTTCACCGGGCCAAAATTGGGCAACGCTGGAAAAGAATACATCAACCGAAGGATGGTAAAAATTATCTTTGGGGTCTTTTGTATAGGACAAGGTCAATGTTGAGGTCATGATAAGATGGTCATCGGTGCAGGCCAGAAGTACTTTGCCGGGTTCCGGTATGTCACCAGCGCGTACAACGCTAACCGGCAGGTTGATCTTGGAGTCAATCCATTGGACAAGTCCAGGGGTGAACTGTTTGTCCATATGCTGAACTATGATTATGGATGCAGAAAATTTTTCAGGCAGGGCAGAAAGGATTTCAATGAGAATGTTAGGTCCTCCTGTGGAGCATCCCAATACAACAAGATCAATTCCATCAATTTGTACTTTTGGTTTTGCAATAGATCTGGGTTCTTTGGGTTTTTTGTGCAAACTTCCTGTCAGTTGACCTATTCGGTTGATTTTTCTTAATAACTCCTTACCAATTACAGTTTCATCCATTTTGCCTATTACCGGAGTTGCCACAGCATCGAGAGCGCCGGCGCTCATTGCCTCAAATACTTTGGCAGCGTTTCCTGAGACGGTTGATGTAACTACCAGTATAGGGCAGGGAGTGGACTGCATAATCTTACGGGTAGCCTCTACACCGTTCATAACAGGCATGATCAGATCCATCAGGATAAGATCCGGAGTGAGTTCCTTGCAGCGATCAACTGCTTTTTGGCCGTCTCTGGCAACCCAGACAACCCGGTGCTCTGGTGCAGAAGCCAGTACCTGCCGCAGGCTTTCTATACAAATTTCCAGATCGTTAACAATGCCAATATCCAATGTGATATCCTCTTACTTATTCGTTTAAGATTATAAACTAGTGTCACGTCAACTCTTAACTGACGCATCCTGCTTGCCCTTTATTGCGCCTGCTGCGTTGCAACTTCATTCACATAGCACCACTATGCTTATAAAGTTACGCCTTGCAGGCACAATAAATTGCGGCGCAATATTACGCCATTTGATCCTTGACACAACACTAGGGCGGAATCTGCCTTATAAAGAAACATTTTTTTAAAAATTATTCTTCCGCCTTGCCGATTAAATCAAGAACGGCATTTATCAGGGCTTCGTCCTGGAAGCTTCCCTTGGTCAGATAAAAATCAGCCCCCACTTCAAGCCCCTTGTTTTTTTCTTCTTCCCTGTCCTTATAGGAAACAATGATTACAGGGATGTTATGGAGATTCGGATCATTCTTAATGAGTGAAACCAGTTCAAAACCATTCATGCGTGGCATATCAATGTCTGAAACAACCAGATCGTAATCATTTGCCCGGATCGTATTCCAGGCATCCATACCATCCACTGCTACATCAACCTCATAGCCTCTGGAGGTGAGCATTTTTCTTTCTACCTCACGCACCGTTATTGAGTCATCTGCAACAAGGATGCGCTTGGTTTTTCTCTCCTTCATATCATCGGTACGACCGATTCTCATCAACCGGTTGCCACTGATCAACTGATCCAGTGAGCGGAAAACGTCTTCTACGTCAATAATCAGTACAGGAGTGCCGTCTTCAAGTATTGAAGCGGAATTTATATCTTTAATTTTTCCCAGTCGGGGGTCAATCCGCTGCACGACAAGGTCTCGCACTCCATGGAGTTTATCGACCGTGAGACCATAGACATTCAGTCTGTCACTGAAAACTATTACATAAATAAACTCATTACTGATTTCGGTTGGGGTATCTGTTCTGAATATCTGCTGGGCTGAGACAAGGCCGACTCTCCTTTCGTTGGAGGTGAAATATTGTCTGCCTTCAACCTCTTGGATCTGCTCCGGGGTTAATTGCAGGACGTGATCAATCGATGCGAGAGGAAAGGCGTAGAATTCACCATTTACTTTAGTCAGCAGGGCGCGAAGGACAGAAAGAGTCAGTGGCAGCTGTAACTCAAAACTTGATCCTTCATTGAGCTTGGTTGACGAACGAATCTTGCCGCGGACTTCTTTGATGACTGAATTTACGACATCCATGCCGACTCCGCGACCTGAAAGCTTACTGACATTTTTTTTCGTAGAGAAGTTTCGGCAAAAAGAGAAACTCAAGAAGTTCGTGTTCTGAAAGATCCGCAGCCATATCAGGACCGCATAGTTTTTTTTCTACAATAGCATGACGCAATTCTTCCAGATCTACACCCCGACCATCATCACTGACAATAATACTCAACATGCCTGCACTGTGTCTTGCTTCGAGTTTTATGGTGCCTTTTTTCGGTTTTCCCATGGCAACTCGATCATCAGGTGGTTCTATGCCGTGATCAAGAGCATTGCGGATCATATGGTTTAACGGTGCTTCAATTTTATCGAGAATGTCGAGGTCAACCATGGTGTCAGGGCCGACTATCTCAAAACTTACCTCTTTGTTTAATTCGCGGGCAACATCCCGCACCATACGGGCAAATCCTCTTATGCCTTCAGAAAATGGACGCATTTTACTCGATACAATTTCTTTGTAGAGACGATGGGAAATGTTTGTTGCATGTCTGGCATGGTCTTCCAGAACTTCCATGTCCTGGCTCAGCGTACTCCGGCAAAGCTCAAGTTTGTGCTGCAGATCGCCAAAGAGATTTATAGTCATCTCATCGGACTCTATGGCTAGCAGGTTCTCCCGTATCTGGTCAATGGCTGCGTAGAGCTCATCCTGACGGTATTTAAGCTGCAAAAGATCTTTATTAAATGTTGGCAACCAACGGGATTCAATAAGGGATTCCCCCGCCAGACCCATTATTCGCTCCATGTTCTGGGCTGAAACGCGGACTGCCCTGAGTCCTTCCTTGTCATCTTGACGCCGGGCAGGTTTTTCACCCTCTTTCTTTTTTGTTTTTTGTGGAACATCTTTTTCCTGCTCAGGATCTTTTCCGGCAGGAACAGACTCAGGAGGCTTTACAGTTTCTGGGGATTCTTTTGGCATGAGCAGGAGGGGGTTTTGTAGTTTTTTCCCTTATTGCAAGATTTGCAAGGTTCTGAATCAGTCCATCTATTTCAACCCTGTGTTCGGCAAACCATTTTTCTGACTCAGTTTCAGCTATTTCTGCAATGGTCGTCAAAAGGGCAATACTATTAAGGAGAATATCAATAGCTTTTCTTTCAATAAGTATCTTTTCCTTCTGTGCTGCAATGAAAACATCTTCCATGGCATGGGCCAGTCCGACTGCTGCATCCAGTCCAACTATTTTAGCTGCTCCTTTCATGGAGTGGGCGGCACGCATCATGGACTCAAGAAGTTCAGTTGCAGAAGGATCATTTTCCAGGGCAACAAGACCTTCGGAAAGTTTTGTGCAGTAATTGGCTGCTTCCATGCGAAAAAGATCCAGCATGGACATATCGCTCAAATCAACGGGAAGAGATGGGGATTCTTCTGCTGCCGATGCTGGTGCAGGCGGAGTCGTATTAATAGATGGTGCTTTTTCGGCAGGAGGTTCAGTGTCGGTGCTTTTACCTTTTGCCAAAGCAGAGAAGGACTTGGTAAGCGACTCAATTTCTTCTGATCTCTTATCAAAGAAACTTTCTGTTTCATCATCTGCTACCTGGGAAATAGTGCTGAGCATATCGACCCCTTGCAGCAGTATATCGATCCCATCCTGATCAAGAGAAATTTTATCTTCCTGGGCTGCGACAAATACATCCTCCATAGCGTGAGCAATTTGAACAGCAGGATGGAGTTCCACGACCCGAGCTGCCCCTTTGACTGAATGAGAAGCACGCATCAATGATTCGAGCAGGTCTGAAGCAGTTGGGTCCTGTTCAAGAGCAAGCAGGTCTTCAGAAAGTTGATTGCATTGATTTTCCGCCTCCATACGAAACAGGTCCATCATGGACATGTCGCCGAGGTTTCCTCCCTTTTCGTCAGTCATCCAAAATCCTTTGTAAGTGTTTTAAACAGAGGTTTATCCTTCAATAAACCGATATCTTTACCCTCAAGATGAAGAATTCCCATGGTGTAGACAGCCTTTGATCCGGATACCGTGACCGGGAGATCTTTTATCATTTCAGGGGTATAGCGTATTGTCCCCTTTACTTCACTGACCGGAAAGGCGACAAGCTGGTTTTTTTGCAGCACAACCACCAATCGTTCCGGAGAAATATAGTCAGCATCAAGCTGCTCTTCTGTTTTTTTTAATTTTTCAAGGCGCAGAACCCTGCCAATGGAAACGCATATCTGCAGTCTGCCATGTATATTCACCAGTCCCCGCAATACCTTGTTGTTAATATTGGGTATTGAATGGATTGGGCCCATGTTAACAACCTCCTGGATCAGGTTGGAAGGCAGAGCCAGCCATTCGTTGCCAGCACGGAAAACAAAAGCTGATTTAACATTAATCGGCTTTATGTTTTTTTCTTTGGAAAGGATGCTGGTCCATTCATTGCGATATCCTTCAGGAGGAGTTGTTCGCAAAAGCTGACGGCCTGTTTTTGAAAAGACCTGACAGTTTCTGCAGTGGATGACATTATCCAGTTCAGGGCATCGTTCTTTACCGGTTCTCCAGACTCCGATACGATTCCAGCAATCATCATTTTTTAAGTCGGTTATTTCCATTTTTTTCAACAGGACACTGTCATTAGTTTCACAAAAGAATAAATCACATTAGGAATGTGGAGCAGTAGTGTCTTTCAGTCTTGCAATTCTTTGTTTAAGGTTTTTTGCCTCTGTAATATCACCTGTTTGTTCAGCAAAAAAAGAAAGAAAGATTAGTGATTCTTCATGGTTTGGGTTCAGGTAAAGTGCCTTGCGGAATAATTTCTCAGCCTGAATTGTATCATCAGAGGCATCATGAATAATACCCAGCAAAAAATAAGCCTGGGCTGACGGGCCATGCTGATCAAGATATGTTTTACAAATCTTTGTTGCTTTTTGAAGTTCACCCTTATCTGCCAATTGACGCGCAACCTTTAAATCCAGTTGGTTGTTTTTAGATTTTTTCTGGAAAGGGGATGGTCTTTTAACCATTGGGGTTCTGCTTTCTGGGGGGATTTTTGTGGGAAATGTTCTCTCTACTCCAGCCTTGGTCCCCGGTTCCCGTTTTGTCTTTTTATGAAAGGCAAAGGCCTGGGAATAGGGTGCCGGCGTGAAAGGCGAATTATTGAAAAGGTTTGCTTCGGCATGACCAACAAACAAAATTCCGTCATCTGCAAGAATTTTGTAAAGAGTGGCTATTGCCTGGTGTCTGGCAAGTTCATCAAAATAAATCAAAACGTTTCTGAGAAAAATAACATCGAATAATCCAAGCCCTTCCATGAAGGTACTGTTCAAAATATTACCAGTGTGAAAATGTACCATTTCACAGATATTCTTGTTTAAAATGAAGATTTTTTTGTCTTTTTTGAAAAACTTTCCCCGGTAGCTGAGATCGGTTCCCCGGAACGAATGTTCCGTATAAACACCTTTTTTTGCTCTGGCAATTGAACGATTGCTGATATCAACCCCATGGATTGAAAATTTATCAGCAGGCCAACCAGATCCCAAAAGGGTCATGGTTACAGAGTAAGGCTCTTCGCCGGTCGAACAGGGTGCGCTCAGCACCCTGAATAGATTGTTTTTATGTTTCGGGAGCCATTGGGCTACAAGGAATTGAGTGATAGCCTTAAAAGGCTCCTGATCACGGAAAAACCATGTTTCAGGAATAATAACCTCTTCGATCAACTCCTTTAATTCCAGAACGGATGAATTAAGTTTTTCTACGTAGGCCTTTTTGTCATTTATAGATAATGCCTTCATCCTTCTCTGGACAGAACGGTCAAGAGTGGCCTTGCCTATGGAGGTGACTTTCAGGCCTATTGTTTTCTGGAGAAGGGATTCTATCTTAAAATCAGGCATATTTTACTGTAAAAACAATCCCTGCATTTTATTCTTCCTCTTCAAATAGCAGGGTGATTTCTTCTTCCGGTAACATTCTCTTGACGTCGAACCACTGAATCATATTAGTGGTTCCCTGAGTTTCTTCGCCATTATAAAGAGATGAATCCATGAAAACACCGGTTGGAGGAGGTTTGCTCAACTTGGTTCTGACGGTTTCTGTTACATTATTTGCTATTAAGCCTAAGGGTCGATCACCCAAATTTTTTATAGGATAGCTGACTATAATGATTCGCGTGCTGAAGGCATCCTCGATGGAGGCGTTGTCAACAAGTTGACACAAGTCAACAACAGGAATGCCTTTTCCACGATAATTCATGAGACCTGCAACATAGGCCGGAGTTGTGGGAATTTTTTTTAAATTGACAAGAGGGACGATTTCAATGATCTGGCTGGTCTCCAGCGCATAGCGTCCATTACCAATTTCAAACAGAAGGAGCAGCATCTTCGTAATCTGCCTCAACTTTAAAGCGAGCAGCACCTTCCTGTAATCCCAAAGCTGCCTGATGAAGCTGGGAAATGGAAGAACTGGTCTGGGTTAGGGATTCTGCTGTATGTTGAGCACCTTCATTTAACTGACCGATGGCCTCACTGATCTGGTTTGCCCCTAAGGTCTGGGCCTCGATTCCTTCCGTAAGGGTTTCCACCTGTGGTTTGATAACTTCAACCTGCTCTATGACGCCAGAAAGTTGTTCGCTGATGAGATTTACATCCTTAATACTTGTATGTGCATCCTCTGCGAACTTGTCTATTCCCATGACTGCAGCTGAGATTGCAGATTGTACTTCCTTGACCATTTTAGCAATATCAAAGGTGGCAACGGCTGTTTGATCTGCAAGACGTCTTATTTCTGTTGCAACAACAGCAAAACCTGAGCCGTATTCACCAGCTTTTTCTGCCTCTATTGCAGCATTCAGGGAGAGCAGGTTGGTCTGATCCGCAACCCTGTTGATGGTCTTGACCACACCGGCAATATTACTTGCCTTGTCATTTAATATCTGCAGTTTGGTTACAATCGACCCGGTGGCTTCTTCCATCTTGACCATTGTTGCATCAATACCCTTTAAGCCTTCATGGCCTTCTGCAGCTGCAAAGGCAGCATTCTTGGTCAAGCTGTTTACTTTTTTCATGGTAGTAAGAAGGTGGGCCCCGGTGGCTGCTATTTCGGTGGTTGAAGCAGCAATTTCACTGGAGGTTGCAGCATGTTCATTGGCAGTAACCTCCTGTTGTTTGTTTGTTGCTGCCAGTTCAGTGATGGAACTGGTAACCTGGATGCCGGATTGCTGGATCTGAGCCACCAGGTCTCGAAGATAATTAACCATCTGGTTAAACCCCTTAATTAGAAGACCAAACTCATCATGTCTGCCAAATTCAAGGTGCTGGGTGAGGTCACCTTTTACAACCTGTTTCATGGCATTGATGATTTTTTTGAGCGGTACATCAATACTTGCAATTAAAAGATAGCTGGCAATGATTGAGATGGCGAAACCTAAGAAAATGGTGATCAAAAATGCCTTTTTGGAAAATGCAAAACTTTCCTGGGAATTTTCATATGTTTTTTTAACTGTCTGCAGACGTTCCTGGATTAGAGAATTAATAATGTGTCTATGTACTTCAACCAGTGGGTAAAGTTTATCATCGGTAAAAACATCAAGGCCGTCAGTATCATTTTTTTCAAGAAGTATGGTAAGCTCATTGACTGTTTCATCAGTTTGGGCGAGTAAATCCTTGCCCGTAGCCAGCCATGAATTTCCCTGGCGGCCAGTTTCTTCCTCCTCGACGGAAAACAAATAGGCCCATTTTTCATCCAGAGTTTGCTTTGATTCCTGAATCGTTTTTAGGCCCTCGGCCTGTGAAATTTGTTCAAACAGGATCTTGTCAGTCGTACTGACAATGCCTGACTGAAAAATGTGATCAATTTCACGCAGTTCTTCAAATGGCAGAACCTGATATTTGTATACATCTGAGAGTGACTGGTTTACTGAACGCATACCGTACAGACCGCCTAAGCCGGCTCCAATGATCAGTATGAGGAGAAAGCTGACAAAACCGACAAGACGCCATTTGACAGTTAAATTACGGGCGAAATTCTTCATTGTTTCCCTTTTGTGAAAACGTATGTTTTTTTAGTTTAAAAAAATAAAGACGTATAATTCCTGAAACATAACTTGATTATTTATACAATTAATAGAGGCGAAGTCAATTTTTTATTAGCTTTTTAGGGTAATAGCTACGGGTAAAAAATACTATACAAAAGAAAAAATCAGTACAGAGCAGATCCCGGGGTGCGGGGGAAAGGAATCACATCCCTGATATTGTTCATGGATGTGACGAACTGTAAAAATCTCTCAAATCCAAGGCCGAATCCTGAATGAGGCACGGTGCCGAAACTTCTCAGGTCCAGATACCAGTTGTAATCATCCAGATCGAGATTTAATTCTTTCATTCTGGAAACGAGAAAATCATAGCGCTCCTCTCGTTGGCTGCCGCCAATTATTTCACCAATACCGGGTAATAGCAGATCCATAGCTGCAACGGTTTTATGGTCATCATTTAGCCGCATATAAAAAGGTTTAATTCCCTTGGGATAGTCAGTAACAAAAACAGGATTTGCAAATACCTCTTCGCAGAGATATCGCTCGTGTTCTGCCTGCAAATCAGCTCCCCAGCGAAGAGGGAAATCAAAAACCTTATCTGATTTTGCAAGGATGGCAATGGCCTCAGTATACGTTATATGTGTAAAAGAACTTTTCAAAACAGCTGCCAGTTTTTTATGTAATTCCTTGTCTATAAAATTGGCAAAAAGCTGTAGGTCCTGTTGATTATGTTCCAATACATACTGTATCAGGTACTTCAGGAAAGATTCTGCCAAATTCATATTTTCAGCAAGATCACAAAATGCAATTTCCGGTTCAACCATCCAAAACTCGGCTAAATGACGTGATGTGTTGGAGTTCTCAGCCCTGAATGTCGGGCCGAAGGTATAAACCTTTCCTAATGCCAATGCATAGACTTCCGCCTGGAGTTGGCCACTGACAGTCAAGCTTGCCGGTTTGCCGAAAAAATCATTGTCCGGTGACAAATCATCTGAGTCATCTTTATTGGTTTTAGGTGGGGCTGTAACCTTGAATATTTCTCCTGCCCCCTCGCAGTCACTGGTTGTAATGATAGGTGTGTGCACATGAATAAAACCTTGTTCCTGAAAAAACTTGTGGACCCCAAAGCTGAGAGATGATCGAATTCGGGCGATTGCTCCAATGCTGTTTGTACGAGGCCTGAGATGAGCAATGGATCGTAAGAACTCAAAGGAATGTCTTTTTTTCTGTAGAGGATAGTTGTCGGGATCAGACCAGCCGTAAACTTGCAGTTCTTCAGCCAGCAGCTCAACTTCCTGACCCTTGGCAGGAGACTTGTTTACAATGCCCCGGACCAGCAATGAGCATCCTGTATGAAGCCTTAAGACGCTCTCCGTATAGTTTCTCAGGTCAGAAGGGGCAATTATTTGAAGGTTGGCAAGACAGGAACCATCATTTATTTCCAGAAATGAAAAATCTTTCGAATCCCGTCGGGTTTTCAACCAGCCACGAATTTCAACCCTCTGCCTGAGAGGTTTTTGGGCAAGAATATCTTTTATACTATAGCGAGACATAAGTGGAAAACTCCTGTACATGTGCTGGTTGAATGGCCACGCGAATTTGTATGAAAATTACCACAAAATCCAGTCAGTAGCTACTCGTGTGAGTGTTTTTCTGGCATTTTAAAGTTAGACATTGTTCCCTTAAACCAGCAGTCAGGCTTGTATGTAGATGAAAAATAAAAGGGGCGAATTAAAAGAAAGGGCAGTCCAGCACTCGCCGTTTCACTGCTGGTCCTGCAAGCGGGACGGTCCTGCGCTGCTCGCAAAAAGCGGACGTCTCGTAAAGTCTTACTCGTTTCAGGGGCGGTTGTTAACTGGTTTTTTATTGATCCGGTCTCTTATACCAGAAATTGCACAGGGAACGGTTGCGGAGAGCAAAGGGAAAGACCGTAAAAAGCATGAGCAATAATGCTATCTGTATTGATGAATACCACTGGAATTTCCGGCCTGAAGTAATGACAGCCTGGTCGTCAATTATGGTGAAGAGCAAATTGTTCTTTTTGCCCCATGCTTTTATTTTACGTGAGAAAACTATTTCTTCCCCTGCGTAAATATTTTCATCAAACCCACCTATGTCATGAAACCCGCGGGTCAGACAGAATATAAAGCTGCCTGCAGCGAGTTTGCCTGTTTTTGATAGCCAGTTCCAGAATTTAACGAGAGTTTCAGCTAAAAACGGCAGTTGCGAATCATAATTGAGAAGCGTGCCACCTCCACAATGTCTGCCTTTATCAAGAAGGTTGATGGCATTTTGCAACAGTTGCGGAGGAAGTATGGTGTCAGCATCTAAAAATATAAAAAAGTTACTTTTTGCTACCTTGGCTCCGCTGTTACGTGCCCGTGCAATTTGGCGAAAAGGCTCAAAAACCACCCTGGCGCCATATCTTTTTGCTATTTGTTTGGTATTATCAGTGGAGTTATTGTCAACAACAATGATTTCCCCTTTAGACGATATGGAATCCATCGCCAAGCGCAGACTGGAAAGAGTGGCAGGCAGAAGAGCCTCTTCATTATATGCAGGGATAATGACTGAATATACTGAATTATTGCTAATGGATGATTGTCTCTTGAGAGTTGAAGTGACCATAATTATTATCTAAATAAATAGAGATGATTGTTTTTTGGTGGAAGCACAGCAAATGAATACGCATGAACATTTTTTATTTTGTGAAAAAGTAGCAACAAACAATTTGATGCGAGGCTGCAATGAAACGGTTTGAATATAACATTACAAAACATCCGGCCGAATTATTTACTGAATTGGTCTATTATTGCACAGAAACAGGAGAGTGTGCATTAGACCAGATTCCGCAGAATCAGACAGAGGTTCTGCAGAGTTTATTAAACGGTGAAGGTGAAAACGGATGGGAGCTTGTTCAGGTCTCTTTTGGCCGCAATGGAATTTTAGCATTCTGGAAAAAAGAACAGCAGACCTGATTGCTCCTTATCAGTTTTTAGACCTGATAATAGATATAGGATGCAATAATGGAGGAGTCGGGATCCATTGAATGTAACTAGTAAGAGTCGATATCCTCAAGGTAATCCTTGAGTTTTTCCAGCAGAGTCTCCGGCAGTTCTTCGTTATAGAGGAATGCCTGGGCTTCCTCACCGGTAATTTGCTGCTTGATCTCCAGCGGCAGAGACCGCAACGCCGCCATTCTCTGGGGATCCGGCTTTTCCTTGCGTGGACCTGCATGTCCATTTTTCATTATCTACCTTTCAGATATGCTGCTAAAGGATATCTATCATTACCTCACACTCCCGGCAGATTTTCATCTTTTCCTTCCAGTTTTTTTGAGCCTTACATTCACATATTGTTCCATTTACCAGCCAACAGAATCTGCCTGCATTATATTCATATGCTGGACATTGTTTGCGCCGTTTCATGGAACATTTTTTAACCACCCAACACGGTTTGACCAGTTCCCGTGTTCCTCTTTTCCGGGACAGCAGGAAGAATACCTGCCTTTCCACATGTGTCGGTACGGAACGCCAGCCCTGTTCATAACTGTATATGGCTTTGACTGATACGCCGAGAAGTTGTGACATTTCCTTTTGGGTCTTGTCAAGCCTCGTCCGCGCCCCGACAAATTCCTCTTTTTCCACCTCTACCCTCCAGATATTATGTTTTGCGTACTATTTTTTGACCATGCGATTACTTATTATGCCACAGAAAAGGTTTCAGGGAAAGAGGCTTTTACGATGGGAAGCCAGCGGAAACACCGGAGAGAAAAAGCGGCCTTTGTAAAGCAATATCGCAGGCAGAAGGATAAATCTCCTTTATGGAGGAACCTTTGTCAGGCAGATCATTATTCATTTTTTCCGAGTATCTCCAGCAGTTCGGGTGTGGGGTGTCCATCAGCCGGCAACTCAGCGGTGCGTTGAAATTCTTTAATCGCCTGACGCGTCTGCAAGCCGACAACTCCGTCTATTGGACCCGGATCATAGCCCCGGGCAACAAGAAGTTCCTGAATCTTTTCGACCTGATTCCGGCTGAGTGGTTGTTCCGAAACAGGCCTGGCTGTCAGAAAGGGCTCCTTGTCCGTTATCCGGTCTGCGAGGTGTCCAACTGCAATGGCATAGAGATCTGAGCGATTCCACCGGAGAATAGTATGAAAGTTGTTGTAAATCAGAAAGGCAGGCCCGTGGTATCCTGCAGGCAGAATAATAGAACCTTTAATGTTTACTCTAGGCAGATTTTCCCCGTTAATTTTTTTTATTCCGAGAATCTGCCAGGCTGCCAGAGATTTTGCTACTTCCAGCCCTGTCAGATCAAGGTCAAAATCAGAGGGGATTTTGACTTCACGACCCCAGGTTTTATCTCCCTGCCATCCGGATTGCGACAGGAAATTTGCCGCAGAAGCAAACACGTCGGGAAGGCTGTTCCAGATGTCCCGTCTGCCGTCGCCGTCTGCGTCAACAGCAAAACGGACAAAAGTGGAGGGCATGAATTGGGGTTGTCCCATGGCGCCAGCCCAGGAACCCAACATATTGGCTGCGGAAATGTGACCATTGTCAATGATTGACAGTGCCGCCAAAAGTTCGGAGCGGAAAAAATCACTCCGCCTTGGATCATATGCTAATGTCGCCAGTGAACCAATGACCGGGAAACTTCCGAGATAATCGCCAAAATTGGTTTCCAGCCCCCAGAAGGCTACAAGGAAACGAGGTTGGACTCCATAACGCATTTCAATGGTGTCAAAGAGTTTTTTATGAGTTTTCAGGAGAGTTCGGCCCCGTTCAATCCGGTTCTCCGTGACACGTGCGTCGAGATAGCGCCAGAATGTCTGGGTAAATTCCGGTTGTTTCCTATCCAGTTCAATGATCCGTGGTATGGGTTCGAGGTTATCAAGTGCTTCATGAATGGTTGCTTTGCTGATACCCTTTGCGCGTGCCTCTTGACGTAATTCATCCAACCAGCTGGAGAAGTCCTCTGCGCATAGCCCCTGATGAATAGGGACAAAAAGGCTCAACAGAACAATCGTAATGATTAATCGGTATTTTGGAAGAATTCTGGTCATCTGTCTGTAGTTCCCTTTAAGGATTCACCGGTAATGGTTGTAAGTGATTATTTATACAATAAAGGGTGATATTTTCCCAAGATTATTGGATCGGCGAATAAAATTAAACCTGTACTGCAACAGTGCTGAATTCATAAAGCAGGGTGATAATATCCTTATGGAGCAGACTGTTTGATGCCAGGAGTTCGGGAATGAAAGGTGAGAAGGGATTTCCGCTAAAACTTGACAGAATTCCCCCTGCTTCTTCAACAAGCAGATAACCGGCAGCCGTGTCCCAGGGCTTGAGTCCAACCTCCCAGAATGCATCCAGTCTGCCACAGGCCAGATAGGCAAGATCCAGAGTGGCCGCGCCCGGCCTTCTGATTCCCTGGGAATGAGTCAAGACTGCCTTGAGCATTGCAACTATACTGTCAGGTCTTTCCTGAACATCATAGGGAAAGCCGGTTGCCACCAGGGCTTCTTGTAATACCTCAACCCCTGAAACTTTTATGCGTTGGTCATTCAACCATGCCCCACCAGTCAATGTGGCACAAAACAATTCATTCTGAATGGGACAGAAAATGACGCCAACCTGACTTTTGCCTTTATCATGAAAGGCTATAGATACACTGAACCAGGGAAAGTTATGGGCAAAGTTGGTAGTTCCATCAAGTGGATCAATGATCCAGATCGGCCCATCCGGTATATTGCTATAGGAAGAGAACGATTCTTCGGAAAGTATTTTTGTTCCAGGCATATAATTGTTTAATACAGCAAGAATCAATTCTTCTGAAGCGAGATCTGCTTCCGTTACAATATCAATAGAACCCTTATGCTGTATATGATGTGGTTTTTCATAGCGCTCGAGCAGGATAGTCCCTGCCTGCTTTGCCGCAACTACAGCGACTTTAAGAATATCCCGAATATCTGAGTTGCCGCAATGTCGCAGGCAGTGCTCAATTGCCTTGATTTCAAACTGCCCTTTTGATTTTTTCCCAGGCATTTTGAACGGATTCTCTGTTTGAAAAGGTTATTGAAAGAGTGACTGAGTCATCCTCAAAGAAAGGGGTATGATCAACAGATACATTTTGGGGTAAGTGCATTGAAGCAGCAAAACGTTTGAATTCATCAGCCGCGTGACTGCTTCTGGGCATATATTTTCGGAAGAGCCGGTTCATGAGATTTTTTGTTTTTTGGGGTGGATTTGCCTCCTGATGATTGAGGATGTCCTGCACTCCTTTATCTTCTAATATCGCAGCAATAGTTTTATTCTCACGGCTGGCTAATTCCCTGCATATGTTCAACAGTTTTTTCTGATTGCTGACACTAAACTGCAGGGATGAGATTATTTGCAAGACTGTCTGTCTGTCTTTTGCAGAAAGGGGTAAAATGTCCAGTGCCACTTTTTCATTAATATTACCTTGGTGTATGGCACGGATAAGAGGCTCTTCAAGATTGAGCAACATAATACTCTGCTTCATAGAGAAGGGATCAGGAGGAAGACCGATACGTGGCAGGAACTCTTTTGTAATAAGTTTTTCATCAATCAATGGGGATATTTTTTGTAAGAAAATGGCCTTTTCGATAGGTGTAAGTTGTCTGCTGGTGAGAATTTCTTCAAGTAGAATAGAAAAAATATCTATTTCCGGCATCTGAGCCCGGATTATCATGCAGATACACAATTTTTCTTTCGGAAAAAGAGTGCGAAAGGCAAAGAGTCTTTTTCTCCCGGCAACTATTACATATGATTCCGGCTGTATCTCCTTGACGATAGGAGGGTGCAGGATGCCATGCCTGACAATGGATTTTGTAAGTGATTCATGAAGAATGGTTTCTCTGTCAGGGGAAATGGAGTATGAAAAATCTGCAAAGTCAATCAGTGAAGTATCGAGACTTTTAGGACATATGTGCTGATTCATTATGCAATTGACAAAAAGTAGAAAAAGGAGGCATCTCTTTAAGTGAAAAACCTCCTTAAAATATAAAGCAATGCAATGAACCTTGATACAGTATCAAGGCTTTATAAATGGGAGTTAAGTATTAATTTTTGTACGAAGTATCCCAGATGGTTTAAAAGTAATAACCCGTCTTGGTTCAAGGATAAGTTCCTGGCCTGTCTGAGGGTTTCTTCCCCTTCTGGCATTTTTATCCTTGACGTTGAATTTACCAAAACCACTGATAAGAAGTTCTTCCCCACTGGCCATGCAGTTTTTCATAGTACTCAGCATGGCCTCGACAGCCTGAGTTGCTTGAGCTTTAGTCAGGTTGTCGTGGCTTTTGTACACCTTTTGGACAAGGTCTGCTTTTGTTAGAGTCATATTTCAAGGCCCTCCTTTTTAATATATAATAGCCAACTAATCAAAATTATTGCTATTTGTCAAGAACTGAAAAAGATATTCAGTTGTCCTTGTTTCAGGTCAGGATGTAATCTTTATTGGCTGAAAAGCTTTTATAAGTCTGCAGCGTGAGTTGTGGACTGAGTAAAGAGGAAAACTTGTGCATACAAACAGTGTTTATCAGGCAAATATTCAAGTGCTACTTTGCGAGAATGTCTGTTGTGCCGGCATAGATTGCAGTTGCGCCGAGTTCCTCTTCAATGCGTAAGAGCTGGTTGTATTTTGCGACCCTATCGGTTCGTGAGGGTGCACCTGTTTTAATCTGGCCGGTATTGAGAGCAACTGCCAGGTCAGCTATGGTGGTGTCTTCGGTCTCTCCTGAACGATGCGAGATAACCGCTGTGTAGCGAGCCCTGTGTGCCATTGCAACCGCGTCCATGGTTTCAGTCACCGTACCTATCTGGTTCAGTTTTATAAGAATTGAGTTGGCAATATTTTTTGCAATACCCTTTGCGAGTATTTTTGTGTTTGTGACGAAGATGTCGTCTCCCACCAACTGTACCTTGTCTCCTAATTGTGCAGAGAGTTGAGCCCAGCCATCCCAGTCACTTTCATCCAGGCCGTCCTCAATGGAAACCAGTGGGTATTTTTTGACCCAGTCAGCATAAAACCTGATAAGCTGGGCCGCTGTTTTCTTCTTTTTTCTCTCTGCCGACAGAACATAGCATTTGTCTTTGGCATTATAGAGCTCATTGGCTGCAACATCCACTGCAATGGAAATATCCTTTCCCGGTTTGTAACCAGCCTGTTGGATGGCTTCCAGCAGGGACTCCATTGCTTCCTCATTTGATCTGAGATTCGGAGCAAAACCGCCTTCATCTCCAACCGCAGTCTGGTGGCCTGCTTTTTTCAATACACTTTTTAAGTTATGAAAAACCTCAACTCCTGCGCGAAGCGCTTCTGTAAACGAAGGTGCCCCGACAGGCATAATCATGAATTCCTGTATGTCAACATTGTTGTCAGCATGGGCTCCGCCGTTTAAAACGTTCATCATGGGGACAGGCAGCATTTTGGCGTTTACCCCACCGAGGTAACTGTATAGTGGTAAATCCAATTCAATAGCAGACGCCCTTGCCACAGCCATGGATACACCAAGAATGGCATTTGCTCCGAGTTTTTTCTTGTTCTCAGTATTGTCAAGCTTCAGCATTGTCTCGTCAATGCTTACCTGCTGGGTGGATTCCATACCAATGAGGGCAGGGCCGATAATTTCATTTACATTGGAAACAGCCTGCAGCACGCCTTTTCCCATGTACCTTTTTTTTCTGGTATCACGCAGTTCGAGAGCTTCCCGTTTGCCGGTAGATGCACCGGAAGGCACAAGGGCTCTTCCCATAACGCCTGAATCAAGGTACACATCCACCTCAACAGTTGGATTGCCACGGGAATCAAGGATTTCCCTACCAAGAATACCTATTAGCTCACCCATAAAACACCTTTTTCGTTTATGTATTATTTCTAGCCGACAACCTCACCCATCTTAAAGATGGGAAGATACATCGCCACAACAAGTCCACCGATCATGCCACCAAGAAAAACCATCATAAAAGGTTCTATCATGGCTGTCAGATTATCCACTGCCTGGTCAACCTCCTCATCATAGAAGTCGGCAATTTTCTCAAGCATAGCGTCAAGCGCACCAACTGCCTCACCAACATTAATCATCTGGACAACCATGCTTGGAAAAACACCTGTTTCCTCAAGAGGTTCAGCAATAGGGCGACCTTCACTGATAGCGTCAGATGTTCGGAAAATAGCTGTTTCAATAACCTTATTGCCTGCGGTCCTGGCCACAACCTGGAGGCTTTCAAGAATCGGCACACCACTTTTCAGCATGGTGCCAAGGGTTCTGGCAAATTTCGCCACTGCAACCTTGCGGATGAGATCGCCGAAAACAGGGAATTGAAGGAGCAAAGCATCAATTTTCTTTTCCCCTTTTTCGGTAGCATAAAACTTTTTAAAGGCAAATATGGCAAATGCAACAAAGGCAATTCCATACAGAAAGTTGTTCTTCAGAAAATTACTCATGTTTACAACTATTTGGGTAGGAACGGGTAGTGCAGAACCAAAATCAGCAAACATCTTATCAAAGACCGGGACAACAAAAATCAGAATAACGCCAAGGATAACTACCGAAATACAGAGACAGATGACCGGGTAAGTCATAGCACCCTTGACCCGCTTTTTGAGGATCATGCTCTTTTCCATAAATATGGAAAGTCGAGACAGAATCGTATCAAGGATACCGCCAATTTCACCCGCCTCAATCATATTGCAGAAAAGTGTATCAAAGACTTTTGGGTGTTTTTTTAAGGCATCTGCAAAGGTGGTTCCGGTTTCAACATCACCACGTACCTGAAGAAGTATTTTTTTGAATGTGGGGTTTTCCTGTTGGTTACCGAGTATTTCCAAGCCCTGCACCAAGGGGAGACCAGCATCGATCATGGTGGAAAGCTGCCTGGTAAAAACAACAACATCCTTACCGGTAACCTTGGGTTGGAAAAACTCGACATTTTCAAAGATATCTTTTGGCTTTTCTTTGATTTTAGTCGTGGTGATCCTGATTTTTTTTAGATGGCCGCGAGCTGAATCAATATTGGGCGCCTCAATAACGCCTTTTCGTTTTTCACCGTATGAATTTTTCCCTTTCCAGATAAAATGTGGCATTTGTTTTCCTCTCTTCAGGTGAAATTAAGGCTAACAGCAGATAGGAGAATTATTTACTTATTTATTCTTATGTTGACAAGTTTTTAATTTTAAACGAAATAATATATTAAAACAATAATGCAGTTCCTCCATTTCGATGTTGAATGCTGATGTGTTTCGTTTGTTGACAATATTAATAATTTTTAATAAGATAAGGTGTTTTGCATCTTAAGTCTAAAAATCATTTTATGGCGCATTTTTAAAAGCAAATAATGCGCCATTGTATGTTTTTATAAATTAATATTTCGTTTAATAGCTATTGAGATAAAAAAGACATTTAAATCGATATTCAGTAATTTTTCCAGAAGGAGTCAGATATCATGCAGAGTTTTTTTAAACCGATAATTGAAAAATGTGATGGATGTGCAAGAATCATTGTCGAGGACAATGAAAAGTTTTGTAAGACCTATTCAAACCCTGGGGCCAAATGGCGCAATGGTTTTTGTAATTTTGCCACCCATGCCAAGCCCGAGATAGTTGTTCAAAAGGTTAGTGTAAATCCGTTGAAGGCATCAAAGAGAGCTTCAGGAAAATAATATTTTAATGAATAATTTTTAACACAAAGGCTCTTTCCTGCCTCTATGGAAAGAGCCTTTTTTAGTGAAAAAATCAGGATCTCCCAACCCCAACATATCGAAAGCCAATCTCTTTTAATGCTTCCGGTTCATATACATTTCTGAGATCGATTAATAACGCTTCTTTCATGAGGGATTTTATTCTGTCAAAATCAAGTGCCCTGTATTGGTTCCATTCCGTCATGAGTATCAGGGCATCTGCTCCCTCACAGACCTGATATGGGGTGTCTTTGTAAGTAATTCCTGCGGGGAGGTATTGAGATGCTTCATCCATTCCCTTGGGGTCATGGACCTGTATTTTTGCCCCTTTTTCCAGCAGGGCAGGCAATATGGTCAAAGAAGGTGCATCACGCATATCATCTGTTTCCGGTTTAAAAGTAAGACCCAGAACACCGATGACCTTGCCGGCCTCATTTCCACCGAGGCTGTCACGGATTTTTTTTATCATCCGAGCTTTCTGTGCTGCATTAACTTCGACGGCAGCTTCAACGATACGGGCTCCTGCTCCTTGCTCCTGTGCCATTCTGATAAGTGCGAGGGTATCTTTAGGGAAACATGATCCTCCGTATCCTGGTCCCGGATGCAAAAACTTGCCGCCGATTCGTCCGTCTAAACCGACTGCCTTAGCCAATTTAATGATATCAGCACCGCAATTTTCACATAAGGCTGCCATTTCGTTAATATAACTGATTTTTACGGCAAGAAAGGCATTGGCCGCATATTTAATCAGTTCTGCAGTCTCAATATCTGTTTGAACAATCGGGGTTTCAATGAGGTATAACGGATTATATATTTCTCGAAGAATATCAGCAGCACGGGTCGATTCTACGCCTATCACGACCCGGTCAGGCCGCATAAAGTCGTTTATTGCAGCACCTTCCCGCAGAAATTCCGGGTTGGAGGCAATATCAAATTCAGCCCCTGGATTTGTTTCATTTATGATTCTGGCGATCTGCCTGGCAGTGCCGACCGGGACAGTGCTTTTAGTGACTATTAATGTGTAACCGTTCAGAAGGGGGGCTATTTCCTCGACAGCCTCGTAGATAAATGACAGGTTCGCATAACCGTCTCCACGTCTGCTTGAAGGAGTACCCACTGCAATAAATATCGCATCAGCCCAAGCTACACCTTCAACTGGATCCGTATCAAAGGTTAAACGCTGCTCCTGAATGTTTTTTTTGACCAGGTATTCCAAACCCGGTTCATATAGAGGGATATTGCCTGATTGAAGTTCCTTGATTCTTTGCCTGTCCTTGTCAATGCAGATAACCTCATGTCCAAACTCAGAAAAGCACGTACCTGTCACAAGCCCTACATACCCTGCACCAATGATGGTAATTTTCATTTCAGAACTCCAGTTTTATATAATTTTCAAAATATGGATTGTCGAAAAAAGTGAGATTGCGTACTACCATAATTTTCCTTGACTATGAATGCAAAGATTAATGTTTACGTGAACCAAAAATGGCAGTACCAATACGAACTACAGTGGCTCCTTCTTCTATGGCAATTTCAAAATCTCCTGACATGCCCATGGATAATTCAACGGGCCCGAATTGCCCTATTAGGCTTTTTGCGGCCAGTTTTTCTGATAGTTTCCGAAGTTGTCTGAAATAGGGCCGTACTTTCTCAGGATCAGTAAAATACGGCGGCATGGTCATCAATCCGACTATTTTCAAGTGTTGAAATTGCGAAAGCTCTTGTAAAAGCTGTTCGCAATTTTCGGGCATCACCCCTGACTTTTGTTTCTCCTTTCCTATGTTCACCTGGAGATAAGCTGCGAGATTTTTGTTTAATGTTGCGAGATGCTTTTCGAGTGTTCTGGCAAGTTTGAGACTGTCAATTGTTTCAATAACATCAAAAATCTCTGCTGCTTTTCTGGCTTTGTTGGATTGAAGTTTTCCAATAAAATGGAATGAAATTTCATTTTCACCCTTGCTTTCTTTTATAAGAGATATTTTCTCAAGAGCCTCCTGGACATAGTTCTCTCCAAAAGTATAGTGACCATTTTCTATGGCCTGCAGGATTTTTTCGATTGGCATACGTTTGGATACAGCCACCAACTTTATATCAGCAGGTGACCTGTTGGCGCGGAGAGCTGCTGCAGTGATACGATTGGTTATTGCTGTCAAATTATCTTGTATCATGATCAATGAGAGAATGATTGCAAGCCATCAGTGGGTTAGGATATTGAAAAGTTTTTGAGCATTGTCTGTTGTGCTCCGTGCAACCTCTTCAACAGTTATACCGCGAAGTCCGGCAACTTTTTGGGCTGTATAGAGAACGTATTCGGGCATATTGGTTCTACCCCTGTAAGGATCTGGTGCCAAGAAAGGCGCATCAGTTTCCAGGATAAGTTTATCAAGAGGAATTTTTTGGGCAACTTCGTGTAGAGTAGAGGCTTTTTTGAAAGTCACAATCCCCGGAATGGAAATTAGGAAACCAAGATCAAGGACCTGCTTGGCGAGTGACCAGTCACCTGAAAAACAATGCATCACTCCTGCAGCAGCAAAGGGGGCTTCTTTTTTTAAAATATGCAAAATTTCATCATGGGCTTCACGGTCATGAATCACCAGGGGAAGCCGCACTTTTTTTGCCAGTTCGATCTGTCTGGCATAATGTTCAAGCTGCACATGTTGTGGAGCATATTGTTTAACAAAATCAAGACCAATCTCACCATAGGCGACAACCTTGCTATTATCACAAAGTTTTTCAAGTTCGTTATAAGAATTGTCCTGAAGTCCCTGAACATTATGAGGATGTATACCCACGGAAGCGTACACAGTCTCATATTTTTCGGCTATGTCTATCGCCTTTTTTGAACTTTCAAGATCTATACCAATGGTAATAATGCGTGAAATACCTCTGGCAGCAGCCCTGGAGACTATTTTGCCGATATCCTCTCCTGAACTGATCATATCAAGATGACAATGGGTATCAATTACACTGACTCCTGCAGGCAAGACCGGCAAAGGAGATTTTTTCTTTTTCTTTCCCATATGATATTCTCCGAGTCGACTATCTAACAGATTCTGCTAATTGAGGCAATCAGCATATTGTCTGCATTAACTGCAGATTATGTCTAATGATCCTTAAGTTTTATTGGGAATCCGGGCTGTTACTCAATGAGATGTAGTTGACAGCATATTTTTTTTCTTATACAGATGCAAACACGATTTAATCGTATTGCATGTAAATAATAAAAGGAAACAAACAAGATGACTTCACCGGTGTTAGAGGCAATATACAGGCGACGGAGTATCCGGGAATTTACAGACAAAGAAATTATCCGTGAGCAACTTCATGAAATTGTGAAGGCTGGTATTTGGGCTCCTTCAGGTTTGAATAATCAGCCGTGGAGATTTGTTATTATTCAAAACCGGGATTTAAAGGAACAGGTGGCACTGCAGACACATTACGGGCACATTGTCAGAGATGCAAATGCATTGATCGCAGTTTTTCTGTCTAAAGATGATATGTATGATACTGTTAAGGATGTTCAATCATCCGGTGCCTGTATTCAGAATATTCTCCTGGCGGCTGAGGCCTTGGATTTAGGAGCTGTCTGGTTGGGACAGATTTTGAAAAATAAACTTGAAGTAAATAAAATTCTTGGACTTGCTGACAATTTTGATCTTATGGCTGTTGTGGCTCTGGGATATCCTGCACACCACAACCAGAAATCAAAAAGAAAAAAGGTCTCTGAACTGCTCTTGAAGGAACTTTGATACATTTGAATTGTATAGAAAAAGTATTTATGGCGATTATGCCTCAATTTTAAGAATATAACTGTATTACCATGAAGTCATTACTTGCAGACAAAAAAATTCTTTTTGGCATTTCGGGTAGCATTGCAGTTTACAAGGCTGCCGAATGGGTGCGTGAACTCACAAAGGCAGAGGCAGATGTAACAGTTGTTATGACTGATGGGGCCACACGTTTTGTTTCCAGTCTTACCTTTGCAACTCTCTCAGGCAACCGGGTATATACAGGGATGTTTGAACCGGATGCTGGAGAAAAGGTGACCCATATCAGCCTTGTCAGAGAATGTGATCTTTTTATCATCGCTCCAGCGACTGCCCAAACCATTGCAAAACTTGCCAACGGTTTTGCCGATAATCTGTTGTCCTCTCTTGCCTTGGCCAGCCGGGCAAAGATGCTGGTATTTCCGGCAATGAATAGCAATATGTATAATCATGCTGCAACTCAAGCCAACCTGGCTCGTCTTAAAGAATACGGGTATTCAATTATTGAACCTGATGAAGGAAAATTGGCTTGCGGTGATGAAGGAGTTGGCAGGCTCGTTGAATGGGGAGTGGCTCGGGAAACTATATTGTCAGCTTTCGCTCCACAGGACTTACAGGGGCAAACTGTCATAATTACCGCAGGTCCCACCTGTGAGCCTTTTGACCCTGCCAGACACCTGAGCAACCGTTCCTCAGGGAAGATGGGATTTGCCTTGGCCCGAACTGCAAAACGCCGTGGGGCAAGGGTGATCTTAATCAGTGGTCCCACTTCACTTGAAGCTCCGTCTGGTGTGGAGATGATCAATGTCACGAGTGCTTTGCAAATGCATGAAGTTGTAATGGAAAATTATAATAGTGCGGATATTGTAGTGATGGCAGCAGCAGTATCCGATTATCGACCTGCAAAGAGAGTTGAGCAGAAAATAAAAAAAGGCAGTGATTCAATCGATCTTGAAATGGTACCCAATCCGGATATTCTCAAAGAGCTTGGCAAAAGAAAAGACAAAACAAAATGTCCCTTGCTGGTCGGTTTTGCAGCAGAAAGCAGTGACCACCTTAAGGAAGGTAAGCGCAAGCTTAAGGAAAAGAACCTTGATCTGATAGTGATAAATGACATTATCGGCAAAGATACCGGTTTTGGGACCGACACCAATCAGGTCAACCTCATTGACAGGGATTATCAGCTTGAAAAACTGCCGATTCTTGCAAAGGAGGAGTGTGCGTATATTATCTGGGACAAAATTGTAAAGTTGCTTCAGTAACTCTCAGTAAGCTCCGTCAAAAGCTTCCTCATATACTGAAATCACATCTTCTATTGTAGGCTTGCGTGGGTTGTTTTCAACCGGCCTGGTAACTGTAAGAGCAATTTTTGCCATTTCAGGTATTTTGCTCGATGGTATATTTAAGGCTCCCAGACTGCTTGGAATGCCAACATCGGCATTAAGTTGATGAATGGCCTCGACAACGAGCTGGCCTGCTTCACGTATGGGTAAGCCTTCTGTCTCATATCCCATTATCTGGGCGATGGTGGCAAATTTTTCCGGGTTGCCGATGATGTTATATTCAACCACATAGGGCAGCAGAACAGCATTAGCCAGCCCATGAGCAGTATTAAACATACCTCCAAGAGGGTAGGCCATTGCATGGACCAGGCCGACACCTGCTGTAGCCAGAGCCTTGCCACCCAGCAAACTACCCATAAGCATTGCTGAGCGGGCTTCAATGTTGGTCCCATTTGCATATGCAGCGCCGAGGTTGTCGCTGATTAATGACATTGCTTCCATGGCATACATATCTGATATTGCATGGGCCTGAGTCGATACAAAGGCTTCCAAGGCATGGGTGAAAGCATCTATGCCGGTTGCCGCTGTAATGTTTGGCGGAAGACTGAGTGTCAAAGCCGGGTCGAGTATTGCTGCATCCGGATAGAGAGGGTCGCCGTTCATGCCACCCTTGGAACTTGTTTTTTCATTGATGAACACAGCGGTAAATGTAACTTCAGCCCCGGTACCTGCAGTAGTTGGTACCATTATTTTAGGTACTCCCTGTAGTTTTATCTTGTCAAGACCAAGATAATCCTCCGCTTTGCCACCGTTAGTAAGAAGGATGCTGATTGCTTTGGCAATGTCCAGGGCGGATCCACCACCGACGCCGACTACACAGTCTGATTTATTTTTTTTAGCAAGTTTTGTGCCCTGGTCAGCAAGTTTAAGTCCAGGTTCAGGTACCACTTTATCATAAAGAGTATAGGGGATTTTTTTTCTATTAAGAACAGAGGTAATCCGCTTTATGATTCCAGCCTGTTTCAAGCCTGGGTCAGCCACCAGAAAAACCCTGCTACCGTTAAGTTGAGTAACTACATCACCCAGTTGTTTGATAGAATCGACGCCAAAATGAATTTTTGTGGGTTGGTTAACGCTGAAGGACTGTGTCTGGATCATTTCTATTACCTCAATAGGGAATTTAAGGATGGACCGGTAATGGACCATCAGGTAAATAATTCAAGATAGATAAGCTATTTAGAAAAAATAGGAATATTATATAACTTTACAGTACTGGATCATAATAAAAAATAAAAAAGCTTTATAGTGGAATTTTTTTTCGGGCTTATGACATGAATTCACAACTGAGTAAATCAGAAAGAAAAAGAAGGGCGAAAGGTATTGAACAACTTGTGTATGAACTTGCCTCATTACCTGATCGTGTGATAGTTGCGCTCCCCTGTGATCAGGAGATCAAGGAAGAAATTCGTTCTGCTAAAAATATGAAGGCAGGGGCAAAAAAGCGCCAACTCAAATATGTCACCAAACTTCTCCGTAATAAGCCTGTCGAGGAACTGTATGACTTTCTTGCCCTGAAAAAGGGATCTCTTCTTAAAAAGAACCGTGAGTTTCATGAACTTGAGCATTTTAGAAATCTCTTGATTACAGAAACTGTTGAGCTCTATGATGGTGTAATGAATAATGACGGATATTTAAGTGAGATGGAACCTCTTGATTTATTAAGGGAAAGTGTGGCTCTTGACGCAATCGTTGATCATTTACCTGATATTGATAAAGCTCTGTTGAAAAATACGGCCATACAATATGCCAGGACCCGGAACAAGAAATTCAGCAGAGAGCTGTTTCGGATTTTGAAAGCTGCTCATGAAAAAATACAATATTCACAAAAACAGGGTAAGGATAATGGAATATAGAAGCGGGACAATTGGAAGAGTCTTCAGCGTTCGTTTTGATGAAGGTGATCTATTTCTTGAAGAATTGCTGGACCTCATCACCAAAGAGAATATTCGCTGTGGATGGTTTCATGTTCTTGGTGGATTAAGGGAAGCAGATGTGGTTACCGGACCGAAAGAGCCGACGATGCCACCTGAACCTATATGGAGACAAGTTAGTGGTGCCAGGGAAGTTTTAGGAACTGGGAGTATATTCTGGGATAATGAACAACCCAAGATTCACCTGCATGCAGCTCTGGGGCATCATGGGGATACCTTGACAGCCTGTGTCCGCAAAGGCACAAAAGTATACCTTATACTTGAAGTTATGATTATTGAGCTTGCAGGGATCAATGCGATCCGTCCGTGGTATGAAGAGGGCGGCTTTAATCGCCTAACTTTTATATGAAGTGTAACTGCATTGAGGGGGTTTACTTATAAATAAAAAAACGGAATCTGATAAAGGATCCCGGTTCTTCTATTCTGACGACCAATAAACAGATTTACTGTCATCCAACCTCTGTGATAACTTTTATGATCTTATCTCCGGGTTTCAGGGCATCACCAACTTTTGTATGGATTTCAACCACTGTTCCTGCAACCTGACTTATAATGGGTGTCTGCATCTTCATAGCTTCGACAACAGCAAGTTTGTCCCCGACTGCAACCTCTTCATCTTCATTCACAGCAACTTCACATACGTTGCATGAGAAAGATGCTCTCATATCACCGCTTTTAGCCAGGGCCTCAATTTCTTTTTTACTCAACTGAGGGCCGGCAGAGGCAGCAGCTTCTTTTGCTTCTTCCTTGAAGGTATAGCTTCGTTCCTGATGGTCAACATTAAGATAAATAGACCATTCACCTTTTTCGTTTTTCTGCTTGGGACCTATCTCGATCACATGCTCTTTGCCAAAATGGTCTTTAAACATCAGGGTTTCACCCAGTTTGTAGCCGCCTTGACGAAGAAATATACTGGGCGGCAGTACATACGTTTTGCCAAATTCTTCTTCAAACTTAAAAAAGTCTACAGCGTCGTTGGGGTGCTGAAGATATGTGACCAACTGATGCTCAGTCGGTGCATGATCCAAACGCTCAGCAAGTGTCTCACGCTCCTTTTCAATATCCATATCTTCGATATCTTCAACCCCTCCTTCATCTTCGAGAATCTGCTTCCAGTTTGTTCCAAAAACTTTTTCATAGATCCAGTCAGCAGGCCGATGGAACGGGAAGGGACCGTATTTTCCTAAAAGGAGATTTTTCAGATCACCGGAGGGGTTCCCGTAACGGTCATTCTCCAATACGTTGGTAACAGCGGTTGTCCACAATATCTGTGAACCAGGGGTCACACTCCACCAGTTACCAAGCTCAATCTGCACTTTCGGTAATTCGTCATGCAGAATTGCAGGCATTTTATCAAGAAATTTACCTTTTACTGCCTGTTCAAAGCTGCTGCCCATGGCACCGCCCGGGAGCTTATGAATTTGAACTGTTGGAGAGAAACCTTTGAACTGGGACTCGAAATACTCGTAATGATCCCGTTCGCTACGCAGCACCTCTGAAGTCTCAATAACCGCATCTTTATCAAGGCCGACAGCGGTTTTGCCGTAATCCTCGAGAGTATGGATAACGCTCAACAAGGGTGGTGGCCCATAATAGCCTGTAAGTGCATGGTCGGAAGCATCAACAATGGCTGCGCCACTCAGTACTGCAGAGGTGATACGGCCTATATCATTGCCATCGGTATTATGACCATGATAATGGATAACGAGCTCTGGAAATTTCTGTTTGATAGCGGAAACCAGTTCTCCGATACGCTTCGGGGTGCCAAGGCCACCATGGTTCTTAATGCAGAGGATAATTTCATCTCCTGTGACATCAAGGATTTCCTGAACTTTTCCAACATAAAATTCGTCAGTATGTTCCGGTCCGGTTGAAAAGCAGATTGACGGCTCAAGTATTTTGCCGGCCCGCTGAACCTCTTCAAAAACCGCCTGCATATTGGGAATGTGGTTCATGAAATCAAAAACCCGCCAGACATCAACGTACTTGGCAAATTCACGGACAACAAAACGGATAACATTCGGTGGGTAAGGTCTGTAGCCGAAAAGGTTAACCCCGCGACAAAGAGTCTGGAACATGGTGTGCGGCATCTTTTCACGCAGCAGTTCAAGTTTCAGAAAAGGGTCAACCTGTTTTCTCAGGATATCAACATGTACTGAAGCACCCCCTGTAATTTCCAGAGAAAAGTAGTTGGCATTTTCCCTTGTTTCAGCAGCTAAGAGGTCCGTATGCAATAGGATCCTGTTTTTAAAATCAGACTGGGATAGATCCCTGATGGTATTAGTGAGAAAATAGCCGTCCGCCTGCCGCAAGATCTGCAGTGTTTCCTTTGGACTCATTCCTTGGACAATTCTTTCCATGATCGTACCTTATATATAGTTAAAAAATGATTAAATAGCGTATGCGTTTTCTTCGTTATAATGAATCTCGGCAATAAGTTTTGCCAGTTTGTTTATCTCTGTATTCTGCTCTTCATAATCCAGCAGGTAGGAATGCGTTTCAAGATATGAGGTGTCAAAGTCTCCTTTCTGGAAATCAGGATCGTCTATAAGGGTCAGGTAGAAAGGAATGGTTGTTTTGGGACCGACAATAGCGAAGTTTTTAAGGCAGCGCCTGAGCCTGTCAACTGTTTCATTCCAGCTGTAGCCATGCACTGTGAGTTTGACCAGCAGTGAGTCATACACTTCGGGAATTGTATATCCCTGGTAGACAAAGCCATCAAGTCTCACACCATAGCCGCCAGGAGAACGGTAAATGTCGACTGTCTTGCCTCCTTCAGGCATAAAGTTGTTCTTGGGGTCTTCAGCGTTGATGCGCATTTCAATTGCATGCCCCCTGATCTGAATATCTTCCTGATTGAAGAGAAGTTTTTTGCCAAAGGCAACCTTGATCTGGGTTCTTACAATATCAATACCTGTTACCATTTCAGTCACGGTGTGTTCTACCTGGATCCTGGTATTGATCTCCATAAAATAGTAGCTAAAATCCTTGTCGACCAAAAACTCAACCGTGCCGGCATTTGTGTAGTGAGATGCTTTCGCAGCTTTGACCGCAGTCTCACAAATAGAGTCAATAATGGCCTGATCCTGGATCATTGAAGGGGCAATCTCTATAAGTTTCTGGTTGCGGCGTTGTATGGAACAGTCCCGTGTGCCTAAATGGACCACATTGCCAAAGGAATCAGCAATAATCTGGACTTCGACATGTTTGGGATTAATAACCACCTTTTCCAGATAGACATTGTCATTATTGAAGGCAGCCTTAGCCTCGGCTCTGGCCATGGGAATTTCTTCTTTCATTTGACCGTCGTCTTCAATGCGACGGATACCGCGGCCACCACCTCCGGCAGTTGCTTTGAGCATAACGGGATATTCGTATTCAGCTGCAAAGGCGAGTGCCTGTTCTACTCCTTCATCTCCAGGTAGCAGGTTGGATGTGCCAGGCACCATGGGAATCTTTGCGTCAGCCATTATTTCCCTGGCAATAACCTTGTTGCCCAGATTTGTGATGACTTCAGAGGTGGGACCTATAAAAACAAGACCGGCATCTTCGCATGCTTTGGCAAAATCTTGATTTTCAGCCAGAAAACCATAGCCGGGATGAATAGCATCAGCCCCGGTTTTGCGGGCAGCCTTCATTACTTTTTCAATATCCAGATAGTCTTTTCTTGGGCCGTCACCAAGCCATATAGCCTCATCCGCAATCCTGACATGCAGAGCGTCTGTGTCGGGAGTTTCATAAATGGCAATAGCCTTAAAGCCTAATTCCTGAGCAGCCCGAATGACTCGAATTGCAATCTCTCCACGGTTTGCAATCAATATTTTTTTCATTAAATACCTTCCTCAATAGTTCTAAAGTTAATCAACAACAATCGTTACATCTTCCCATTTTTAGTTACAGTATTCCGGCATGAATTGACAATATCACATAAATGAACCGGAGATGAAATGTGTTGTAACTAAGAGGCGTCAGACGGGTGCAGAATTATATCATTATGATTTTGCAGTCTGCGAAAAGTGTTATTTTTAGCACAAATTTATTTAACAGGCAAGAAAAAGCGTTTACTGGCAGGGATTATAAAACTAAATTGACAGGCGCAGTGATTTTGAGCAGAGTAAAATTATATCGACTGTGCCAATTTTGATAAATTCGTAAAAAGTCCCTCAGTCGGCAACAGGGCCTAATAAAATCAATATGTTGAAAGAGTAATACCTGTCTGCATCGAGCTTTTCGAAGTCTACGCTTATCTACGATGCCGACAATTCTAGAATTTCATTAAAAGATCTGGCCTGATAGATCTGCCTACGTATGGATGAACCGCCGGCTATACCTTTGAAGTATCGTCCAGCCTGGTTTCTGATCTTGGCAAGAGTTTTATCAGGATTGCTGAATTTCCGGATGATCTCCAAATGACGCCTCAGCCCAGCCATACGCTTTACAAGAGAGGTCGGGATTCCCTCTGGCGTGAATACCCAGGGGTTGCCCAGAGCAGCTCTGCCTATCATTATCCCATCGCAACCTGTCTTTTCCATGGCCAGTATAGCTGCATCATATGTATCCACATCTCCATTCCCAATGACCGGGATGGAAACATTTTTCTTTACCTGGGAAATAGTCTGCCAGTCAACCTGACCTCCAAATCCCTGGGACCAGGTGCGCCCATGTACAGCAATGGCGCTTGCACCATTATCTTCAGCCATTTTTGCAAATTCAGGCGCTACAATCGAATCATGGTTCCATCCGGTTCGGATCTTGACGGTAACAGGCAAGGTAGTATTTTTGCACACTTCTGAGATAATTTTTGCAGCAAGTCTGGAGTCTTTCATCAGGGCAGCCCCTGATCCTTTTTTAGTAACTTTCCTCACAGGGCAACCCATGTTGATATCAATAATGTCAACCTGCATATCAGAAACCAGCGCTGCAGCCTGGCCCATCATGTTCGGGTCTGACCCAAAAAGTTGGAGAGCGACGGGTCTTTCCTCAGAAATTGTCCTGGTCATGCGTAGGGTCTTTTCTTTTTGATAGACCAGGCCATGGCAGCTAATCATTTCAGTATAGCAGAGACCTGCACCGAATTGGCGGCAGAGAATTCGGAAGGGAAGGTCTGTATATCCAGCCAATGGAGCAAGAATAAGGGGGCTTGCCAGGGGGATTGATTTAATCTGCAATTGTTTTCCCGCAATTTTGTTAAGAGAATTTCTTTTGAAAAAGATAGGTGTAAATAAGGATTATTGCTTCTGCTTATCTTTAGGCATATTGTTGACTATTTCGTGAGCTCTTAAATAAATAAGTTCACTGATTTCATCACCAAGACGAAGTAAAGCCCTTTGTTTATTATACTGGGTTTTTTCTCCTGTAGGATCAAGGAGAAAGGGCTCGTAAATTGTAAACTTTTTTTCCTGCCACAAAATTGTCTTGTTGCGATTATCGTACAAGGTAAAACTGACTGTCAGTTTTATTTTTATTTCTAAGGCTTCGTCAAAAGAGTCATAAAACAGGCCCGGCAGGTCAATGGAGGATATTTCACCGGTAAGTTTCAGGTCAGACTGATCATCTTCAAAAACTACAGCAATTCTGCTGGATTTTTTAAACCAGGCATTTAAAAGCCGAAAATATAAAGATTCTAATCCCAGTTCATTGGTCCGGTTTTGCCATGTCGAAATAAGTAATGTTTTGGTAAAATTTTCCTGAGAGTCTTTTTGCACATAGGGGTTGGTGTATCCGCAGCTGCAAAGCGAAACAAGCATGAAAAACAGCAGGAATGAATAAATCAGGAAGTGAGAGGATGTTACACGGCGGTCTATTCTTGTTGATATGTTATTCATGCCAACATCTTTACCTGTTATTCAAATCTAAATAACCACATTCACTAATTTTTTAGGGACAACAATTAGTTTTTTAATGGGTTGACCTGCAACAAATTTTTGGACCTTATTATCCTCGAGTGTCAGTTTCTTGAGTTCATCATCTTCAATATCAGGTGCAACAAGCAGCCGGCTTCTCACTTTACCGTTGACCTGCAGAACTACGGTGATTTCTTCTTCTTTGGCTGAGTCAGGGTCAAAGGACGGCCATGAATGGTCTTCCAGTTGTTTGTCATGACCTGTGATTTCCCATAGTTCAGAACAGAAATGAGGTGTCATTGGATAAAGAAGCAGGAGTGTAGTGTCCACTGCTTCTTTAATAACCGGTAGTGCTATATTATATTCGGCCTCATCTGAAGACGGGGATAACATTAAGTTAACCAGCTCCATGACAGCGCTGATGGCAGTATTGAAATGGAACTCGTTTTCCAGGTCCCGGGTAACTTTGCGAATAGTTTGGTGGGTCTTTCTGTGAAGGGCCCGGCTTTTTTCATCAAGGTCAGCGGGAATCTGGTTTGCAGCGCTTGCTATCCGATCCTTATTACATAAAACAAAACGGTGGATTTTGTTTAAAAAACGGGACGCCCCCTCAACTCCTTGATCATTCCATTCAAGGTCCCGTTCAGGTGGGGCGGCAAAAAGGCTGAAAAGACGAACAGTGTCAGCACCATACCTCTCAACAAGTTCATTTGGGTCAACAACATTGCCTTTTGACTTAGACATCTTTGCCCCATCTTTTATGACCATCCCCTGGGTCAGAAGATTCTCAAACGGTTCGGGGCTGGAGATATAATCAAGATCACGGAGAACTTTTGTGATAAAGCGGGCATAGAGAAGATGAAGAATGGCATGTTCTATTCCACCGATATACTGATCAACCGGCAGCCAGTAGTCGACCTTAGCTTTGTCGAGTGGGCCATCAGTATAATCTGGGCAGGCATAACGCGCAAAATACCAAGAAGATTCCACAAAGGTATCCATGGTATCCGTTTCACGCCTTGCCTCTCCTCCACATACAGGACAGGTTGTTTTATAAAAATTTTCGAGAGTATGGAGAGGAGATCGTCCACTTTTATCAGGTTTAGCGTCAATGGGCAGGAGAACCGGCAGGTCTTTTTCAGGCACGGGTTGTATGCCGCACTTGTTGCAATGTAACATGGGGATCGGAGTGCCCCAGTAACGTTGCCGGGAAATTCCCCAGTCTCTGAGCCGGAAAGTTGTCTTGGAGCTGCCAAAACCATTTTCTTCAGCAAAGGCAGTTATGGCTCTCTTTCCATCTTCTGAAGTCAATCCGTCGAATTGCCCGGAATGAGTCAATATGCCTGGTTCCTCATATGCTGCTGAAAGGTCTGATGCAACAAGTTGTTCGTTGGCAGGTTGAACAACAACTTTGACAGGCAGGCTGTATTTTTCGGCAAATTCAAAATCTCTTTGATCATGTGCCGGGACTGCCATAACAGCACCTGTGCCGTACTCCATGAGAACGAAATTTGCTGTAAATATCGGGATGCGGTTCCCATTGTAGGGATTGATACAATATCGTCCTATAAAAACACCTTCTTTCTCAACTTCCTCTTCAGGTTTTTGCCGTTGTCTGGCTTTTTTTGTTTTGGCCACAAAAGCGGCTACCTCATCTGCCTGATCAGTGTTTTTGCTCAATTCGACAAGGGGGTGTTCTGGAGCAACAGACATGAAGGTAGCCCCGAATATCGTATCCGGCCTTGTGGTAAAGATTTTAAGCACATGTTCAGTGTTCTCAACAGGGAAATCTATTTCAGCACCAACGCTTTTACCGATCCAATTGCGCTGCATGGTGAGGACTTTTTCAGGCCAGCCGGTTAGATTGTCACATTCGGCCAAAAGCTCGTCAGCGTAATCGGTAATGCGAAAAAACCAGCCATGCATATCCTGAGGCAGCACCTGATTGTCACATCGCCAACAAAGACCGTCAATGACCTGTTCATTTGCCAGAACAGTCTGGCAGGATTGACACCAGTTAACTGAGGTCATTTTACGGTAAATGAGGCCTTTGTGATACATTTTGATAAAAAATAACTGCTCCCATCGATAATATTCCGGATCACATGTAGCTAACTCCCTGTCCCAGTCATAACTGAAGCCCATTTTCTGGAGCTGGTTTTTCATGTAAGCTATATTTTCATAGGTCCATTCTGCAGGATGGGTGTCATGTTTTAATGCAGCATTCTCTGCAGGCAGGCCGAAAGCATCCCAGCCCATTGGATGCAAAACATTGAAGCCAAACATTCGCTTAAAGCGGGCGATCACGTCTCCAATGGAATAATTCCTTACATGCCCCATATGTATCCTTCCCGAAGGATAGGGGAACATTTCCAGCAGATAATATTTTTTACGGCCAGGATCTTCACTGACTTTGAAGGTTTTCTGGGAAAGCCAATGCTTCTGCCACTTGGCCTCAATAGTGGCAAAATCGTATCGGCTGATATCTTTTGTTGATGATGTGGGCATGTTGAAACTTTAAAAGATTAATTTGACTCTACATAAGAAGCTGGAATTTCAAGGCGAGAGTAATTTTCAAAGGTGGTGAATTTATCAATAAAGGTCATTTTAACGGTACCGGTAGGGCCGTTACGCTGTTTACCGATGATAACATCTGCGAGTCCTATATTATTTTCACTTTTATGGTAGATTTCATCGCGATACAGAAAACAGATAACATCGGCATCCTGCTCAATGGCACCTGATTCACGCAGATCAGACAACTGCGGTCGTTTATCGGTGCGAGACTCCAGGCTTCGGTTAAGCTGCGAAAGGGCAATCACCGGCAGATCCAATTCTTTGGCCATGGCTTTCAGCGACCGGGATATTTCACTTATTTCCTGTTCTCTTCTTTCTACGTTGCTCCTGCCGCGCATGAGCTGTAGATAGTCAACAACAACTAAACCAATGTTGTGCTCAGCTTTTAAGCGTCGTGATTTGGCCCGCATTTCCAGGACACTGATAGCAGGGGAGTCGTCGATGTATATAGGTGCTTCTGAGAGGATACCTGATGCTCTGGAAAGCTTAGGCCAGTCAGTGTCTCTGATAAAGCCGGTACGGAGATCTTGCGAATTAACCCGGCTGACGGAACAGAGCATTCTCATGCCAAGTTGTTCTTTTGACATTTCGAGGCTGAAAACAGCAACAGGGACTTTTTGAAAGATTGCGGCATTTTGAACAATATTCATTGCCAAGGCTGTTTTCCCCATACTTGGTCTGCCGGCGAGGATGATTAAATCGGAGGGTTGCAGGCCACAAGTTATCTTGTCGAGATCTTCAAAACCGGTTGGTACTCCAGTAATTAGCTCCTTCTTCTCAGCGAGTATTTCAATTCTCTTGAAGGTTTCCGGAATAATTTTACTGAGTGCCTGAAAACCCTGGCTGCTCTTGGTTCGGGAAATTTCAAATATTGTCTGTTCTGCATCATCGACCAGGCTGTCTATATCATCCTGCTCTTCATAACAACGTGTGGCTATTTCAGTAGAGGTTTGAATCAGGCGCCGCAGAATAGCTTTTGATCTGATGATCTGAGCGTAATAGACAATATTGGCGGCAACAGGAACAATATCTGTAAGACTGGCGAGATAGGCAGGGCCGCCTACTTCATCAAGTTGGTTTTTATTCTTTAATATATTGGTAACGGTAATAATGTCCTGGGGTTCATTCTTTTCAAAAAGAGACACCATTGCTGTGAAGATGATCCTATGGGCTTCACGGTAAAAGTCTTCCGGCAGCAGCAATTCCAGTATTTTTACCAGGGCGCCTTGTTGCAGCAGTACGGAACCCAGTACGCATTGTTCAGCCTCCAGGTTTTGGGGAGGTAAACGATGCGGATCAGAGGGTGTTTGTGGCATTGATGCTGCCCTGTCAGCTTTCATGGCCCTGTCACCCATTTTCATTATTATTATTCAGTCTCCAGCGGGACAATGGTAACCGTAATATCCGAGGTCATCTGGTAACCAACTTTAATGGGTACAATAGCTTCACCAAGTGTCTTTATTGGTTCAGTCAGGAGTACATCCTTCTTATCAACCTGAATATCGAGTTCTGCTAATTTTTCTGCAATATCAGCAGCAGTAACCGAGCCGAACAGCTTTTCTTCTTCACCCGCACGGTGTTGAATTGTTATGCTTGAACCAGATATTTTTTTTGACAGCGTTTCGGCTTCCTGTCGCTGCTTATCCCTTCTGGTTTCAATAACAGCTTTTTCCTGTTCTAAAAGAGCAAGATTAGCCTTATTGGCGAGCACTGCCATTTTCTTAGGTATGAGATAATTTCTCCCATAACCAGGTTTGACCTTTACAATCTCTCCCTCTTCTCCAAGAGTATCAACTGTTTTTTTAAGAATAAGTTCCATTTTCCCACCTCAAAATATTCACATTAAAATTTATAATTTGTGTAATCTTACTTTTATATATAATCCGGTAACAATTTTTAAACAGAAGCATTCGGGTTTTCATCTGCTTGCTTAAGCTTCCTGAAATCTGCCCATACATCAGCCAAACCAAGGAATGCCAATATGATGATGCCATAGGTTTGGATGAAGATCAATGCATAAATAAGAACACGAATCAACATTGGTACAGACCATTTATTCAACAGACTGGCAACAATTGCCAACCCTTGAAAAAAATACACTGTGATGCAAACAATCAAAACATTAAGCCCGATGATGCTCATTGGTGCCGGCAGCAAAAAAACTGATACTCCTGCCATTATAACCAACCACACCAGAGGTTCGGGCAAAGTCCATTCAATGTAATCAGGCCAGGAAGTTAAATCTTTATCCTTTTTTTTGAGTAACCAGTTCCCAAGTACAAGGTTCAACCATGTTATAGTTAGAATAGCTGAAACCAGAATAGCCGGCAGGACTTTTGGTATATAGCTCCTTAAAAGTTCAACAGCATTTCTCACACTCTCCATGGTTTCTGGAGCAAGATCAGCCGACTCTTCATAGAGCATGAGGCCACTGGAAAGCCCCTCATCAAGTTCTACAAGTAAAGTCGTGTAAGGATTTGTCTGGTGTATCATGCCCAGACCGGACCAAAACAGAAGCCAAGCAAATACCAGAAACAAAAATCCTATAAAACCAGTAGCAACAGGTTTTTTCTTATTGAAAACAGCATGGGAGAAAGCTATTCCAAGAGGTGCCATTGCAAGAGAGAAAATCAATACAGGCATGGAACCAATAAGCAATGCCCCAACGACTGAAAGGAGAATGGCATTTCTTATTAAAATTGTGCCATCTTTTTTTCCCAGGACTACAAGATAATAAAAGATGGGCAGCGGAACGAAGCTTGTAAGCCAACCAATTTTTTCAGGAAGAAGGGTGGGGAAAAGCAACACTGCAATGAGTAAAATCAGACCTGTGAAGTGCGCTTCATTACCTTTGTGTCCACCCTGTGAATATGGTACAGCCAAATCTCTAACCTGTTTTTCTACAAATATGTAGGTCCGGTATATGGCATAAGGGCAATTTGCCTTGCCTTTTTAATAGCATCAGTGAGTTTTCTTTGGTGCTTGGCACAGTTCCCATAAATGCGACTGGGAATAATTTTACCTCTCTCGGTAACAAAGTTCCGCAATGTTCGAACTTCCTTGTAGTCAATCACCAGACTCTTGTCTGCGCAAAATCGACATACTTTCTGCCGCGGGAATATTCTTTTTTTGGGTGGCATTTTAACTCCTCCAGAAATATGTATTTAGTAATTGTATATAATGAAAAAAGACAAATTGGCAATACCGGTTAGTCAGCCTGCTTTTCTTCAGAAGGACTTTCTGCCTCTTCTTTTGCCTCATCTTCAGCTGAAATCCCGGTAGTTTCAGAAGGACTTGCTTCTTCTTTTACCTCGTCTTCAGTTGTAGTCTTGGCAGCTTCAGCGGGACTTGCTTTTTCTTCTTTTGCCTCATCCTCATCTGAAGTCAGTGCAGCTTCAGCACTAGCCAGTTCTTTTTTAATGGCTTCCGGATCGCAAGAGTCAGCCAATTTAATTGTTAAGTACTTGAGAACTTTATCATCAATCCTGAAAATTCGTTCGATTTCTGAAACAGAGGCGGGAATGGAGGCATAATCAAGATAGACATAATATCCCTGGCTTTCCTTTTTAATCAGGTAGGCAAGTTTTTTCAGACCCCATTTGTCAATTCTGATAATAATTCCGCCATCACCTTCAATGATAGAGCTGGTTTTGTTGATAACAGCATCAATTTCATCTTCGGCAATGTTTGACCTGACAATAAAAATAGTTTCGTATCTACGCATGTGTTCCTCCCCGTGGACTTGAAGTGGCCCTCGCTATCTAATTATTTGCAGAGAGCGAGAAGGTTTATAAGATATATAACAAAAAAAAACGAATCAATTCATTTACATGATGTTTAAAGAATTGTCAATTTTTTTTGGGGATGCTTGATGAAGATTTCTCGATATCTTTGATCTCCAGCCATTTTTTACGGAGTTCTGCCACCGTTTCAATTTTTTCGTCACTAAAAACATGCGGATGTCTGCGTATCATTTTATCTGTTATTGCCTCAATGACATCACCTATGTTAAATAAGTTCTCTTCATTATGTATATGGGCAAGAAGAACAATGATGTAGAGGATATCTCCCAGTTCATCTTTGACATGCTGATGGTTATTGGCAGTTATTGCCTCTATTGCTTCCCGGGTCTCTTCCAGGAGATAGCGTTTTAAGGAAGTTGGGGATTGTTCCTTGTCCCAGGGGACATCCATTCTCAGATCGAAGTTCTTTAACAATATCTACGAAACGATCAAACTTTTTCCCATAATTTGTCACTGCATACCTCTTAATGATTTTTTTAAATATAATTTTAGGATGAAACGTTTAGTTTTAAAAAAAATGTTCGATAATGACTTTTTTGGTTGTAATGAAAAAAAACAGTGTTTATAGTTGCTCGCGAAAAATTCCATTAAAAAATGTTGAATGTTTTGCCATTTTTAACCTAACCAATTTTTCACGTCGGTTGCAGTTTGATGGTTTAAGGTGTTAGAAGCTGCGCAAATCCTGTTAAGGCAACGGGTGTTAAACTTAAATGAGAATATGTCTATTGTTCCAATAGTTTTTTATGAACAGCCAATGACATAGATTCCAACCGATCTACTATAGCAGACCACATATTGAAGCATTTATACAGTTCGGAAAATTAGCACTTTAGAATTAATAAGTCTGGAGATTGGACTTAGGGAGTAAATGCATGAAGGAGAATAAAAAGATTTTAGTTGAAAAACATAAGGATATTGCCCGCATTGATCAGGATATAAAGCGGACCCATGGCTGGTATGTACGAGTTCGCTATATGGGAAAAACCTATTCCAAGTTTTTTTCTGATCGGAAATGCGGGGGAAGGTACTCAAGCCTTCTTGCTGCTTTGGCATGGCGCGATAAAACTGAGATAAAGTTGGGTAAGCAGCGTACCAACAAACATATTGTCACAATCAGTAATTCAAAAACCGGTGTCGTGGGTGTGCGTCATAATACCAAACTTAACAGATATGAAGTGAGCTGGGTTACCGCATTCGGAAAACAGGGAAAAACATCTGTTTCAATTAACAAACATGGAAAGGACAGGGCATTTGCAATGGCCTGCAATATAAGAAAGGAAAAAGAAACTGAACGTTTGGCAGATGGTTAAGCATAACTTGATAAGCAAAAGAACTTGACAAAAAAACAGGCTTTGTTATTAATACATGTTTCTGAGTTTGCAGTAATAAAATCAATACAACCATCAGTTTAGTTACTATAAATTATTATAATTTCAGGGTTTAAAATACTTTATTCCACGAATAGACAGAGTGCTTACTCTATTGATTATTTAGGATAATATCATGAAAGATTATGAAAAAATGACTGTTAAAGAACTGGTTGATGAGTTGACCGGCCTTGGAGTGTCTTTTAATAAAAAATCACGCAAAGCTGAACTTCTTGAACTTCTTCTTGCTGAGACCAAAGGCGAGGGTAAAGAGTCAACTCACGAAGAAGATACTGCAAAGGCTTCTCCAGTGGCTAAGAGCACTGAGCTTAAAAAGAGCACCCCCAAACCAGAAACAACAGAGGATGGACCTGTTTATTCCGGTTATGCAATAATCCGGACAGGAGGGAAGCAGTACCAGGTATCAGCGGGTTCATTGGTACGTGTTGAGAAAATATCCGGCAATGTTGGTGATACTGTTGAATTAAAAGACGTTCTGGCAGTTGTTGACGGCGATAATGCCAAGATTGGCCGGCCAACAGTTGAAGGTGCAGTGGTAACAGCTACAATTGTTGAGCAGGACAAAGCGAAAAAAGTTTTGGTCTTTAAAAAGAAGCGACGCAAAGGATATCGCGTCAAACGTGGTCATCGCCAGATGTTCACAGCTCTTAAGATTGCAGATATCTCAGTTTGATAGAAGATTATTTGATAAATTGTTGATAATTCATTGAGGTTTTATCATGGCACATAAAAAAGCAGGCGGAAGTACACGAAACGGACGTGACAGTATTGGTCAAAGACGTGGTGTGAAAAGGTTTGGCGGTCAGATTGTCAAGGCAGGGAATATCCTGGTTCGTCAACTGGGAACCAAAATACATCCTGGTACCAATGTTGGTCTTGGCCGCGACTATACCCTTTATGCAAAAGTTGACGGTAAAGTTACGTATGAAGATTTTGGCCGTAAACGTAAACGTGTAAGTGTTTACCCTGTTGAAGCCTAATTTTTAATATTTCTTATACTGGCTTAAAATGATAAGTATGAGTCAGTTTGTCTATATCTGTCCTATCAGAACAGGAGCGACATGAATAATCTAAATATTCAAGTCGCTCTTTGTGATTCTGCGATAAATTAATACGTCGCATGTAACTTTTTAAATCAACTGTAGATATCTGTTATGGCTTTTATTGATGAGGCCAAATTTTTCGTAAAGGGTGGTGACGGCGGCAACGGCTGCGTCAGTTTCCGCAGAGAAAAGTTTGTCCCTAAGGGTGGCCCTGACGGCGGTGACGGCGGTGATGGCGGTGATGTAATCATCAAGACATCAAGGCGTTTGGGGTCCCTGATTGATTTTCGATACCGGTCTCACTTTTCCGGCGAAAGAGGTTCCCATGGACAAGGCAAGAAAAAACACGGCAAAAATGGTGCTGACTGTATTGTAAAAGTTCCGGTTGGATCGATTATCAAGGACGCTGAAACAGATGAGGTGATAGCTGATCTCATCGAAGATGAACAGTATTTAATCGTGGCAAAAGGAGGGGATGGGGGCGGAGGCAATACCCATTATACCACCAGTACGAACCGGGCTCCACGGATTGCCGGCAAGGGCAAGCCTGGTGTTGAACGCTGGCTGCGAATCGAGTTGAAACTCTTAGCCGATGTGGGTCTGGTCGGCCTGCCGAATGCAGGTAAATCAACCCTTCTGTCAATGCTGTCCGCAGCACAACCCAAAATTGCTTCCTATCCCTTCACGACCCTTGAACCGCATCTTGGAGTCATGCAACTCGAAAATCATGCCCCTCATATTATTGCTGATATTCCAGGCCTGATTGAAGGAGCTCATAAGGGAGCAGGGCTGGGACATAAATTCCTGAAACATATTGAAAGAACCAAAATACTCCTCCATATAGTTGACGCTTCCAAGACTATTGATGAGATTGTAGAGGATCACCAAACAATAGAGCAGGAGCTTAGCAGGTTCAATGAGACTTTACTGAGCCGCAGAAAGCTTATTCTACTCAATAAAATAGATTTACTTGAAGACAAAAGCCACTTTGAAAAACTCCTGAAGATTTTTGATAATAAGGATGTTTCTGTACTTGCAATATCTGCTTTAACAGGTTCAGGTATTCACGAACTAAAAAAATACTTGGTCAAAGTTCTTGAACAGTGGTTTGACGAGTAATAAGTGCTTTAGTGGTTTGTTCGATAGCTCCAAATACAAAATCAAGCAGAAGAGTGAAACCGCGCCATGACATTTCAGGTCGATAAAAAGAAGGGATTTGACCTGCGTAAATCTCACCTTGGTAAAACAAAACGTGTGGTTGTCAAGGTAGGCAGTGCGGTTCTAACCGATGAAAACGGACTGAATCAGCAAGTAATGAAAAACCTCGCGCAAGAGGTTTCTTTCCTTGTTAAATCAGGGATAGAAGTAATAATCGTAAGTTCAGGCGCTGTTGCTGCCGGGAAAAAAAGACTGGGCCTGCAGATTGACAGAAAACTTGGGCTCAAGGAAAAGCAGGGGGCTGCAGCAGTTGGCCAAAGCAGTCTCATGCGATCCTATGAGGATATCTTTGATCGGTTGGGGTACAAAGTTGCCCAGATACTTCTCACCCATGATGACCTTTCCAATAGAAACCGCTATTTAAATGTAAGAAACACTGTATTGACCCTGCTTGATTGGAATATTATTCCGATTATTAATGAAAATGATACTGTTTCGGTTAAAGAGCTACGTTTTGGTGACAACGATACCCTGGGAGCATTGATTACCAACCTTATTGAGGCTGATTTGTTTATTTGCCTTACTGATGTTGATGGGTTGTATACCGGCAACCCCAATGAGGATTCTGAAGCGAAACCTGTTCATACTGTTGCCAAAGTTGATAAGAAGGTAAAAGCCATGGCTGGAAATGTCGTCGGGGCCCTTGGTGCAGGCGGCATGCAGAGTAAAATCCAGGCAGCATATATGGTCTCTGCCCGTGGTGGAAGTTCTTTTATCGGTTCAGGACGTACAAAAGCTATTCTGCAAAAGCTTTTTGCATGTGAGGCAGTAGGTACTTTTTTCCTGCCCCAGGCAGAAAAAATGCAAAGCCGTAAACACTGGATTGCTTATGTTTTAAGACCCAAGGGATATCTTGTCCTGGATCGGGGTGCCTGCAAGGCTTTGGTGAAAGGCGGGAAAAGTTTATTGCCTTCAGGTATTTTAGAGGTCAGGGGAAATTTCAAGGTAGGTGCTCCTGTCCAGTGTCTTGATGAAAAGGGAAAAGCCATAGCAACTGGATTGAGCAATTACAGTGCTGACGACCTCGGTAAAATAAAGGGAATCAATTCTGTGCAGATCGAGAAGGTGTTGGGATATAAGGATAGTGACGAGGTAATTCATAGGGATAATCTAGTTGTTCTTTAATAACGCAAATCAACAATAAAACAACTTATGGAGTAGGGAAATGTCCGTTCAGAATACAGTTGAATCTTTGGCTGTTGCAGCAAGAAAGGCTGCCAGGGAAGTAGCCTCTTTATCCACGACCAGTAAAAATAATGTGCTGCTGCGCATGGGTGAGGTACTTCAGGAGCAGAAGGACTATATACAGGCGGAAAATGAAAAAGACCTGGCTAAAGGCCGTGAAAAAGGTTTATCCGCTGCTATGCTTGACCGGCTGGCCCTTTCTGATAAAGTTATTGAATCTATGATTGTCGGCCTGCAGGAAGTGATTGCCCTGCCTGATCCGGTAGGCGAGGTTGATGAGATGATCAAGAGGCCCAGTGGTATCATGGTCGGCAGGATGCGCATTCCTTTAGGTGTCATAGGCATGATATATGAATCTAGACCTAATGTGACAGTCGATGCGGCCGCCCTCTGTTTAAAGGCCGGCAATGCAATCCTGCTGCGTGGCGGCTCAGAGGCAATCCATTCCAATTTGGCCCTGGCTAAAGTCTTGCAGGATGCCCTGGCCTCCGAAAAAATTACCCCGGCAGCAATCCAGGTTGTGCCGACCACTGATCGCCAGGCGGTGAATGTCCTGCTGTCTCTTGAGGAGTATATTGACCTGATCATTCCCAGGGGCGGGGAGGGGTTGATCCGGTTTGTTGCTGAAAACTCCAGGATTCCCGTACTTAAGCATTATAAGGGTGTCTGTCATGTATTTGTCGATGCTGATGCTGACCTGGATATGGCGGTGAACATTGTCATGAACGGCAAAACCCAGAGGCCTGGGGTGTGCAACGCCACGGAAACCCTTCTTGTGCACCAGGATATTGCCTCTGCCTTTCTGCCGTTGGTTGCCTCCAAGCTTGTTGAGGCTGGCGTAGAAATGCGCGGCTGTCCCAGGACAAAGGAAATACTGCCGGATATCAAAGATGCTGTGGAAGAGGACTGGCCGGCCGAATTTCTCGATCTGATCCTTGCGGTCAAAGTGGTCGATGATCTGGATGCGGCCATGGACCACATTGATAAATATGGCTCCCAGCATACCGAGGTTATTGTTACCAAGAGTTATGCCAACAGCCAGCGTTTTATCAAAGAGGTTGATGCCTCAGCGGTGATGATCAATGCCTCTACCCGGTTCAGTGACGGCGGTCAGTTTGGCCTCGGCGCCGAGATCGGCATCAGCACCACCAAACTGCATGCTTATGGCCCCATGGGATTGAAAGAACTCACTACCAGAAAGTTTATTGTCTATGGTGATGGCCAGGTGCGGACATAACCCATTTCAGTATTATTTAACTCCTTAGCTCGATTATGGAGCATACAGAAGAAAAAAAGCAACAGATCGGCCTGTTGGGCGGCACCTTTGATCCGGTCCATAACGGGCACCTGGCTGTGGCCGACCACGTCCAACATACCCTTGGTCTGGATGCCATATGGTTTATTCCGGCAGCCACTCCACCCCATAAATTCAAACACGGTGATGGAGAACCGGTGACTGATTTTCAGGACAGGGTTGCCATGTTGGAAAAGGCCCTTACACCATCCGGCAAGTTTCAAATCAATCAGATTGAATCTGAACGGACCTCGCCATCCTATTCCATTGAAACATTAATTGAACTTCGGAGAAGAACAGTATCAAATACTGAATTTTCCTTTATTCTCGGAGTAGATGCTTTTACTGAAATAGACACATGGGAAAGGTATAGGGAGTTAACAGATTTTGCAGATCTGGTGATAATTTCCAGGGGAGTAAACGATATTGGGATAGTGGAAAATATAATTCCCCAATATTTCCCCGATTATCAGACAGTTCCCCTGACAAATGTATGGTATTCTGAAGATCACAAAGGGGCCCTGATACTAGTGACAATGAAACCTGTGCCGATCTCGTCAACCATGGTCAGGGAAAAGGTCAGGCAAGAATTAGATTTTTCCGACCTTGTTCCTCCTGAGGTCGAAGAATATATACGAACAAAAAAATTATACAGACAAATCTGATTTTCCAGTTAATCACGCTCCATGGCATGAAATTCTTTCATGAATTTTCTATCGATGTAGTCCTTGATCATAAAAGCCAGCCTGCCGCCAAAAATAAGAGAGTTCTTGCCCAGTATACCTTTGCCTCCACCCACGTTGAAGATGAGTAGATAGGAACCGCCCGGATCAAATGGGTGGAGTTCATCTCCTTCAAGAGTAGCCATCAGGTTATGGTACAGAACAGGGTTCTCCCGCACTGCATAGACGCCGACCTTATCTAACGGCTGATCCTGGAAATATATGCAGTCGCCACCGCCAAAAATCTCAGGATATTCAGCGCATTGTAAATATTTATTGACCAGCAGACCGTTGTCCGGTCCGATGGGAAGGCCGGATTCTTTAAAGATGGTGGATGGTTTAACACCAACTGCCAGAAAGATGATGTCAGCTTCATGAACAGCCCCTGACTCCAAGGTGATCCTGCCGGTCCGAATTTCTTTTGAATAATCCTGCTCAATGATTTCAACCCCAATCTTTCGCAGGGATTTGTAAGCCATATTCCTTATCTTCTCCGGAAAGCGAGACATGAGTCGGCTGCCGGCGAATATGTTGATCGAAGGCATATATTTACCATGGTCTCTGGCCAACTGCCAGATATTGCCGGCAATTTCCAGTGAAGATGGGCCGCCGCCGACAATACCAACAGTTATTTTCTTCCGGGAAACGAGTTCCAAAACCCTTGCCTGTGCCATGAACAGAGTTTCAATTGGTTTTACAGAGAAGATGTCCTTTTGTTCTCCGGTGACCTGGTCCCAGGATACGTAACTGCCTGCATTGCAGGAAAGGACATCATAGGAAATGGGCTCGCCATTTTCCAGAAAAACGGTTTTGCTTACCGGATCAATTTTGATGGCCTTGTCGAGAACAAAATTGCCACCCTGTCTGGTCACCACATGTTCGGTGGCAAATCGAATATCATCCGGTGTATATGTTTTGCCAAGCATCCCCGGCCCCATGCCCGAATAGTAATGATATTTTGAGGGACCGATGACAGTGACCTTGTGTCCTTTCTCAATAAAAGAGTGCAGGTTTTTCAAGGTCACCATGTGTGCATGACCGCCACCGACAAGTACGAGATGTTTTTGCATTTTTCTCACCTGAAATATTTGTGTTGCAATGACTGCGAATATAAACGGTTTATCCAGGAAAAGTAAAGATATAACATATAGATAAGTTGCGAAAAATAAATAATTCTAATAAACTCTAGGAGGTAAAAAATGGGGGTATGTCTTGATTCGATTTTCAATCCTTGGACCATCCCTCTTCAGTACAATCCAATCCAGGTATTGATGAAGGGGAGGGTGAGCGAAATAAGTTTTTAGTTGAATTTTTTCCTAATTTATCTTATAATTACAAGCTTTTGGTGGATGGTATGCTTTTCTGCTTACTACTACATTGTAGTATGTTTGGTCTGGTTCACTTTTGAAAAGGGTAATTGAGTTGCAATGGTCGATAAAAAATCCAACACCCAATTAAAACTGGTTGCGGATAGTACTCCTGAGGATATGGAAAGTCAGGAGTGGAAAGAGATACGTCGTGATAGACTGATAAACTCCTTGAACAGAATTAACTTCCAGGATGGTGAAGTTGTCATCAATTTCAGGCATTCAAAGTATAATACATTTCTTTCTCTTCCAGCTAAACCCCAGCCCTGTTTAGATCTTCATTTTGAGTGTCAATGGACTGAACCAACAGAATTTGATCAGAAATTTAGAAAATATATATTTCAAAATTTATATTTTTCTGATGGCTTAAAACAGGTTTTTGTCGAAGCGAGGACTGTTTGCGATAGATCAGAATGGTATCAGGTTTACTTTGCCGGAAACTGCTTTAGAGATAAGTTCCAGAAAGGTTCGAAGGCATAAATGCCGAAATGTTTCATTCCAAGTGAGTCAGGATGGAGTTTTTATTGAAGGTGTTTTGAAAAGTTTTAGTGCTGTTTCATTTTCAGTGCATGTACCCAATAGTTATAAAAATATTCTCAAAGGAATTGATAGGGGCTCTCCTTTAAATATCATTTTAAAGAATGAGTTTGATATTATGTATTCCGGGAGTTGTAAAATTTATCGATTTTCAAGTAATTTTGAGGGAGCTACGATTGTTTTAAAGCCGCTTAAAAGTCAAATTCAGATATACAAGGCGAAGAAATTTAGAAGTATACGGCAAAAATTACTGCCAATGCCCAGTATTACCTTTAAACATCCTTTGATTGGAAAAAAAATTAACCTTAAGGCAATTGATATTTCAGGTTCGGGGTTCTCTGTTGATGAAGAGGTTAAAAATTCCACCCTCATGCCTGGGTTAATTATCCCTGAGTTAAGCATTGAATTAATGAATAAAGTTGAGCTCAAATGCTCAGCCCAAATTATATATAGGAGTATTGGTGATGCTGGAAAAGTTCGATGTGGCTTTACATTTCTGGATATAAACCTGAAAGACCAAATTAGCCTGTCATCTTTGTTGCATCAAGCAAGGAATGAGAACTCTTATATAAGCACAAAGATTGATGTTGATAAACTTTGGGACTTCTTTTTTGAAACGGATTTCATTTACCCGGAAAAGTACTTCCATATCAATAAAAACAAAAAAGAATTCAAAAAACTATATGAGAAGCTTTATGAAACCAACCCTGATTTTGCCATTAACTTTATTTATAAGGACAAAGGTGAAATATTTGCCCACATGGCCATGTTCCGTTTCTTTGAGAGAACATGGTTGATTAATCATCATGCGGCTAATAGTGCAAAGAGAAGTAGGGCCGGATTAGTTGTACTAGAGCAAATCAGCAGATATATAAATGAATCTCATCAGTTCGATTCAACTTTCATGGACTATGTCGCGTGTTATTTCAGACCGGAAAATAAGTTTCCAAACCTTGTTTTTGGAGGCGTTGCCAGAAATGCTAAAGATTCTAAAAAATGCTCAATTGATCGATTTGCCTATATGCCAATAAACAAAGAGGATTTAGGCGGCTCTTTGTCAAACAAGTGGTGCCTGACAAATGCCGGAATTGCAGATATCAAGGCACTTGAATTTTATTATGAAAATGAATCAAGCGGGTTAGCTCTTCAGGCCTTAGATTTGACACCATCCAAGTTCGATAGCAATAAACTTAATGAGTTGTATCATCAATACGGTTTTAAGAAAGACAGGAAGGTGTTTTCTTTAAAATATAAAGATGAATTAGTAGCTGTTTTTGTTGCGAATATTTCAGACATCGGAATGAATATGTCTGATTTAACAAACTGCATCAAAATATTTATATTAGAGCCGATAACCTTCCGCTGGAAGAATTTTTTGCCGCATTAAATGAGATAAGTGGAATATATGAAAGCAACAATATTCCACTTATGATTTACCCACCAGATTATGCTGAAAACAATTCTTTATCTAAAAGCAAAATCTACAATTTGTGGGTACTGGATGTTCAAAATATAGGAGATATTTATTATAGCCATTTGGAAAAATTGCTAAGATTTTCCAAATAATATAAGAGATTTATATGTAGATGAATAATGAAGGTCTCAGAAGATAAAGCATTATATAACAGTCGTATTGTTGATAATTATATAAAACTGATAAAATCAAAGTATAGTTTTATAAATGTTGAAGAAATTTTAAAATATGCTGGAATGGAAGTTTATCAAGTAGAGGATCAATCACATTGGTTTACCCAGAATCAAATCAATAAATTTCATGAAAGATTAAAGGAGGTTACTGGCAATAGAAATATTGCACGGGAAGCGGGAAGATATGCTGCTTCACCTGATGCTCTCGGTATAATGCGAAGGTATGTTCTAGGTCTTATTGGACCTCAGAATGCATATGAATTAATTGGAAACTATGCATCAAAATTTACTAAATCAACGACTGTTAAAGCATATAAAAGGGGATCCGAAAAAGTAGAAATTATTGTTGTGCCTAACAAGGGTGTGAAGGAAGAACCTTATCAATGTCAAAATAGATTTGGTTTCTTTGATGCGATATCAACAGCCTTTAATTACAATTTGCCAAAAATAGAACATCCAGAGTGCATTTTTGATGATGGACAGGCTTGTAGATATATTGTGACATGGGATAAGCCCGTATCATTTTCCTGGAGAAAAGGACGTTTAGTCTCAGCATTAATCTTGCTCTGTATTAGCACTATAAGTTTATTGACTCTCCCAATATTAAACACGTCTATTACTATTGGTACTTCTATAATAGTACTTTTATTAATGACTCTACATATTAATAGTCTTGATAATATCGAACTTAAAAATGCAGTTGAGAATCTTCAAGAGTCTTCAGATGAATTGACTAAGCAGGTTAGTCTGAATTATGAAAATGCTCTTCTTGTCAATGAGGTAAGTCAGGTATTAAGTAAAGAATTAGAATTAAATAATATATTATCTAATGTTATCGATATATTAGAAAGAAGGCTTGATTATGATAGAGGGTTGATTCTATTGGCAAACGAAGAGGAAACTCGTCTGCTGACCAAAGCTGGATTTGGTTATAAGCCTGATGAGTTGAGCAAATTTATGCTTAGTAGTGGTTTTCATTTAGATCGAAAAGATTCAAAAGGTGTATTTGTTGTATGTTTTAATAATCAGAAGCCATTCCTGGTCAATGATATCAGCGAAATAGAAAGTTCTTTAACTGAAAGAAGTTTAGCATTCGCAAAGAGAATGGGGGTTAAATCATTTATTTGTTGTCCAATTATATATGAAAACTTATCCATAGGTGTTCTAGCTGTAGATAATATTAAAACTAAGACTCCACTTTTCCAAACAGATATAAATATTTTGTTGGGGATTGCTAATCAGATTGGTATTAGTATACATAATGCAAAACTAATTGAAGCGAGGTTTAAACAATTCCAATCTATTCTTCAAGTTCTTGCTGCAACTACTGACGCAAGGGATCCTATAACTGCTGGGCATTCTGAAAAGGTTACTGAGTATGCTGTTGGTATTTGCAATCAACTTGGGCTTTCACACAATTATACTGAAATGATACGCGTCTCTTCTCTTTTGCATGACTACGGCAAAATGGGTGTTGATGATGCAATTTTGAAAAAGCCTGGTAGGTTAAATGATGAGGAGTATGAACATATTAAAACCCATGCATATAAGAGTAAAGAAATTCTACAAAGAGTTAATTTTGAGGGGATTTATAAAGAAGTACCGGAAGTTGTAGGCGCACATCATGAAAAATTAGACGGATCTGGCTATCCTGATGGCCTAGCTGATGATGAAATTCCCTTTGGATCCAAAATTATTGCGTCGCGGATGTGTTTGAAGCCTTAACTCTCTAAACGTCATTATCGAGAGCCTATGCTAATAAATGAGGCTTTCGATCATCTAGTTGAAAAGATTGGGCTTCATTTTGACAAGGACTGTGTTGAAGCATTAATAATTGATTATAATTCTACTGCACCAATACCTTATTTATATGAAAGTCCATTTAAAAGCACTTTGAAAAATATTGAACAAAGGGCTTAGGAGGAAAAAAATGCGACAAATTTGTGTTAACCTTCCGATATACTATTAAAAAATCGTTATCATAAGTGCAGCAAAATTAAAATTTCAGGCTAATTATCTTTAGCCAATAATTTATTGAGGAAATCGATTTGGGATTAGACGCAATTATTATCTCTGATTATGGGATTGATACTTTTTCAGGAACAAGTCCGTTACGTTTACACATTGATAATAACTATTTGGCCTTAATACAAAATATAAAGAATTTTGTTGATAATAATGGATATATCGTTGAGCCAGTAATTGGGAACAATGCAAGTTGGCAGTCCGCGGCTAAATTGAATGGAATTGCACTTTATAGTTCGCTTTCTCGTTACGGCCATAAAGTAAAATTGATCGATTCATTTTGTAATGAAAGAGATTATTTCAATGAACTGATCAAGCTTTCTCCGAAAGCAATTATTATTTCTACAACTTTCATCTTAAACAAGAAGACTCTTACTAATTTAGTAAATGAAATACGATCAAAGAGTAATGCTAAAATTATTGTAGGTGGTCCATTTGTATACTCATCTTATTTGTTGTTAAAAAAGAGAAGTGATAAAAAATATGATAATGAAAGCCCCAAAGAAGACTTTTTGTTTCTATCTGGAAATAATATACCAGATGTTGACCTATTTATTGTGAGCAGGGGCGGATTGACAATACTTTCATCTGTTTTAGACAGTATTAAACTAGGGGGGAAATTTGATAATCTTCCCAATACTGTGAGTTGGGATGGTAATGAGTATGTTTTCTCTAAAAGAATAGATGAAACTTTAAATACTGCAGAGATGACCATTGATTGGGAGAGAATTCCAGGGAGATTTTTCTCTTCAAGTGTTGTTAACATTCAGGCAAGTACAGGATGCCCATATAAATGTGAATTTTGCAATTTTGTTAAAGAACGCCAATTTACATTTGTTAAACCTCTTGACTCTTTAGTAAATGAGATAAAAACAGTCGCTAGTATTGGTGTTAAATATGTCCGGTTTGTAGATGATAATTTCAGGTTAGGAAAGCCGGATCTTAATGAAGTATGTGAAAGATTTATAAGAGAAGGAATAAATATTTCTTGGATGAGTTTTTTACGTGCCAGTACCTTAGAAAAAACAGACTTAAATCTCTTAAAGAAAGCTGGTTGTATGGAGGTGCAAATAGGAATTGAATCAGCTGATATAAATGTTCTTAATAATATGAACAAGAAAGCAAACCCTGATATGTATAAAAAAGTTATAAATGACTTATTAAATCATGGTATCAATTGTTCATGTTGTTTTGTAGTGGGTTTTCCTGGTGAAACACTTGATACTTATAAAAGAACAATAGATTTTATAGAAAGCATACCCCGCAACAATCATAAAGGTTTGTTTTATTGGTCAATTTATCCATTCTTTTTTGTACCTCTAAGCCCAGTATATGAACCTAATAGAAGGGAGAAGTATAGATTGAGTGGATATATGGATACATGGGATCATATGACAATGAACTCGAGTGAAGCACAAAATCTTGTTAAGAAAGCCTTTCTTAACATTAAAAAATCGAGTCCAATATATAGTGGTGATAACATTAAGATGTTAATGGAACTAACTATAGATAAAAGAAAAGAATTTTTCTTGAAGCGACATGAGTTGGCAAAGTTGTTTTTAACGAAGAGATTGAAAAAAGAACAAACTTTGAAAGTTTTTTCAGAAATTGTAAATTAGAGTCAAAACCGATTACTTTATAGGTTTGATTCCCCTGCAAGCGATCAAGGGAGTATATGTAAATCTTCTTGGATCAGAAAATGAATCACGAAACTCTTTGATAAACTCTTCATAACCATATCTATACTCATCAAATTGATAGTTAATAATTCGTGGCGCTAATTCAACTTTCTTCATCCAATTATATTCATCCTTCTCGTTCAAGGCTCCATATATATTATGATGGGCAGATACATCTACAACAATATCTATAAATTTTAAATCATATAGATAAGAATATAATTTTCTCCCAACAAAAGGATCAAAATTTGCTTTAATTTCTACCTCATTAATTATTTTTTTAACAGTTCTATCTAATCTTTCAGGTATCCCATAATGGTTTAGGCAATTGTAGTCAAGATCAACAAGGCAAAGTATGCCTCCAGGTTTTAAATTCTTTATTATTTTTTTAACAATTTCAAAGCTGTTTGTACGATAATATTCAAGTACAAACCGAAC